>OASO01000001.1_pt1 | contig 246989 bp, 201 predicted proteins | sample 1475791 | NCBI WGS metagenome assembly OASO01 (sample SAMEA2579913, study PRJEB22360) | human gut metagenome
ATCATCGCCACGGGGACGGGCGAAGACCAAAGTGCGCAAAAACTCGGGCACTACCTTCCGGTTTTACCCGCGTCCCCAAAAATACGTTTTTCTTCCACACCAGCATTCATTAAAGCCTGCTTCTGCTCATCCAATGAATAGCCGTGCATTGCCTGCGTTCCAGTTGAAACCCTTATATAACCATATAACATTTTATTGAAATCCTTTCAATAGAATGTATGTTTTCACTATCTATCTATCAAACTGTGTTCAAAAGCCATTCGTTTGAGAATCCGCATTTTCGCCATTGAAATGGAAAATGAAAATCCAGTATTTTTCAGGGTTTTTAAATATTGATAGATAGCATTCAAACCTTTCATCTTATTATGACTTTCGAAAGGTGGATATTTCCATGATGAATGGAATGAATGATAACATTGAAATAGAACATAATAACGATAGGATTAATACAATGAGTGATGTTAATGAAATGCCACCAGAATATATTACAGAACAAATTAAAGCCAGTGAATTTGAGGATTGCCTTAAAATATTCGGTGAAACAACATTTGAACAAATTAGAACATTCAACCATTGCGATGAAACAGTGCGCCACGCAATGCTATTGAAAACCGTTCAAACATTAAATGACCGTGTTAGTTTTCAAACAGCATGGTTTGAATGGCAGCGCGATAACAATGATTTACTTGTTATTGCTCATACTGAGTGTTGCGATGAAATAATATGCCATTGCAGTGAAATACTACATGCGTTTAACATGCCATTGAAAATACATGGTATTCAAATACCGCCTATGACATTAAAATATAAGGATTCATGGTTATACAACCTTTTAACCGCATATGAAAACTATGGTTCAATCCCTGAATGCTGAAATCAAATTTGACAGCAGTTTTACGCCATTCCTGATGAATGTATCGAAAACAGGGTTTACCGCGATTTCGATTGAAACAGCCGTCCACAGGACTGAATATTACGCGCCCTGTGGACGGCATCGATTTTCACGGATTTTCAATCAAATACAATGAAACCGGTGATTTGTATTCTCACCGGTTTCATTATTGGATATGGATTGGATTCATATATTATATATCAAACAATCCAATCATATTCGTTTCAGTTAATCATTTTCGCCGTATCACTCACACTATTCATCAAATCACTATTTTGATTGAACATCTCGGGTGCGATATAAACAACAACAGCCACGCCGATTCCAATGGATAGGAAGTTAATGAACTGACTCCATTGCCTGTTCAACAGGAACTTTAATGATAGTGCACCCATTACCATAATAACAATAGGACTTATCCACTTCTGAACCATGCTGTTCCATACTTCTTGTAGTGTCGCGATGTCCGCTGAATAAATAATAGTGTTAATCATAATCCATAATCCTTTGTTGAATGTTTCCGTGAATTATCTATCAAAAGGAATGCCGCTCATGGTATGTTCCTTTTCCATGAACGGCATCATATTAATGATAATAGGATTAAATTATGGAATACAGGGTATTCATTATCATCAATATCACACGATTTAAAATTTTAAAGACGCCGCTGTCAGGTGGACACTATTCTATCTATATTTAAATATAAGAATCCCTACCCTCGGGATCTTTTTTGAAAGAATCCGGTCTACAAGGGCATACGGTGATACACGGTGCGGGCTCCGCCGGACGCTACTCCATCGTTTGCCTGGCTCTTGCCATTTTGCTACCCGCAATGACCCCAACATTAGAACAAGATTTCACATGTAACGCGTTGTATCACTGCCGCGTTAATACTATTTAAAACCTCACCTGTATGTCTATTGCCTACCAATGTTTGAACCATTACATTGAAAACGATCCCAATATTTTAAACAGGTTTTTAAGTTCTTAGTTCACTTATTTCATACACATGCTTTTCAATCCAATTGACGGCGCATGACTGCCTGATTCTCATGATTTCAATCTCATTGCGGTTCATGTTAACCTGATTTACATTTCATTGAAATGCTGTATGAAAGTGCTCATTCCAATGAATGCCATTCATCCAATCAATCCATGATTTCAATCTCATTGCGGTTCACGATTACCTGAAAACAATCGCCGGATTCATCTCATGATTGGATTAACAACTTATGCGTAATCCGACGCGGTTCATTATCTATGTTATCAACTTGAAATCATGAACCATACTCACTGTTATGGAATCCGATGATTCACGGTTTCAATGCTTATTATCTATCAAACATACATTTGAAACCGATGAAATCCGGATAAAATCATTCTAAGGCGATTTTAACGCGGTTTCAGCATGAACATGAATACTTCATCGTATTTCATATGAAACGCCGTTAGAATGCCGTTTAAATGCGTTTTAAAGGCATATACACCATTAACCGTGGAACCATGCGTTTCAAACCATGGTTTCATACACTATGAAATGTGAAAGTTCTGTGAATATTCCATAATGCTGAAACCATGGTGGCTGTTAATGGTGGCTATTACATGTACATGGTTCAAACCATTGGAAATCAATGCTTGCTGACGTTCTCCTTAAATTCCCGCTCACTCCACTTAATGGGATACGCATTGTACTTTTCCAAAGCGGTTATTAGCTGATTGTCAATGCGCCGATCCGAATCATTGAGGAAAACAACCAAATTTGCCATGCACTAACGCCAAGTGCACCAATGCCGCCAATTGTACTTATAATGGCACAAATCGCCTGAACCGCATCCGTCCAATTCATCATTGTCTTTCTTCTTACCTCCTGAGACCTAAATCAACTCATTTCTCATCAATTCGCCTATACGTGACCTTGCATTCCTTAACGCGGCGAAGCTGCTGGTGGCGCAACAATGGGTTAAGCCAGTCTCCATCAATGAACTTCTGGAAGATGTCAAGCCCGCGGCCGGGAAGAATCTGCCAACCGGTATCCGAAGTAATGGAACGGTCGTGCAAAGTGTCTCTGAATTCGTAGGTAAGGTTCACGCCCAACTGCGAAAACGTCGATACCAGTTCGTCCAAACCATTTACCTGCGCATCCACGAATTCAGGATCATTATGTCCGGTCACCAGATGAACGGCCACATCCTCATCGGGATTTTTGCATCTGAGCAGCATTTCCAAGAACTCGGCCAGATTACGCAGCTGATAAGGCTTACGCACATACGCATCCTCTACAACAATTTTCTTCGCACCAGCCAAATATGGCCCGAACAATTTGTAATACGTGATTCCACGTTGGTTTTCGACCAGTTCCCACTGCTTTCCGTCGGCCTTTGCCGCAAGACGCTCGACTGGAGTCATCGTAGCTGTTTCTTGCTGCCGCGCTACGGGCAAGGCATTGACGTTCTCAGAAGCACCGGCTTCATTACCCGCAATTGCCTCGGCATCACCAGCAACAGACGATTCCGCCTCTCCCTCATCTTCCGAGTTCTCAGCTACACGCCCACGCCAATACAACTGCGGGTAGTCAAGCTCCTCCAACGTCTGCACGGCGACTACTTCGCCATCGCTCACACGCTTGTAAGTGAACTCGACTTCCTCCATGGTGGAGTCGATGCGGCACAGCTGGTCCTTGACACGCTTGCGGCCCTCGATGGCGCAACGCAGCAACGGTTCCATCTGTTCGGGAGTGGCCTTGCCGTCCGGGTAGATGAGCTTCATCAATCCGGAGAACGTCTTTTTGATGCCGTCCTTATCTCGCGTGGACAGTGTGGAAGACAGTTCGAAATACTTTTCGAACCGGTCGCTGTAATCGGCATCGCGCAGGTTGTGCAGAATCTCCGCCAGATAGTCGACCACGAATCCGAATCCGCTGGTGAACATCTCAGAACGGATCTGTTCGAACTCCCAACCCGGCAGGTAGAAGTGGATGCGGTCCAGAAACGCCGGATCATGGTATTGCTTCGGCAGCTCTTCGAACAGGTCAGAGTTTTTCAGCATGTACGGCACGTTATGCGAGGTGTTGCCGACGAACGCCATGCTCGCCTCGCCTTGGAACGTCTCGACACCACGGGAGAACGACTTGTTGGCCATGTAGTTCTTCATGATGTCCACCAAGTCCCGGCCGGCCTTCTTGGCCTTGCCCGCGAACTCGTCGAAAGCCACCGTGTCCCAATAGCCCACAAGCCCCAAGTGTCCATTGGAATTGTTCACGAACAGTTTGGCCACTGTCACTTCCCCGCCGGATATGAGCATGCCGTGCGGTGAGAATTCCGAGTAGATGTGCGATTTGCCGGTGCCTTTCGGCCCGAGTTCGACCAGATTGTAGTTGCGCTCCACAAACGGCACCATGCGTACCAGATGAAGCAGTTTCGCCCGGTCGGAGAATAGATCGGGATTGAACCCAATGGACTGCATCAGCAGATCGATCCATTCGCTATCGGTGAATTGCGAACGTTGCTGCATGTAGTTTTCGCGATCATCACGCGACATCTGCACAGGCTTGAGCTGCAGCAACTGCCATGGTACTTCGCGCGGGTCGCCGGAATATGCGTAACCGATCTGACACATGCACCAGATGCCCGTCACCAGCAGTTTCGGATAAGCTTTTACAAGGCTCGGATCGACAATCACCTGGCTGATACCGAGATTGGAGAACGTCGCCTCGTACAGGTCGGTCTTCTCGTTAAGAGCCACCTGTACACGGTCGATAATCCTATGGCTGCCTTTCTCACGGATTTTCGACTGGATAAGATTGGCTTCCTCGCGATGCACATAGTTGTTTGCAAGAATGGCACGCACTCGATCCACACCCGACTCGATACTGGCCTGGTCGGTGTTCGTGGCATATGCGCTGAGCAGGAACTCCAGCACATATGAAGGCACCAGTGCATTGCCCTTGACCTTGTTCACCAGATCCTTGCGGACGGTGACCCCGGGGAACATATCAGTGATCTTAGCGTCCAACGCGGTCAGGGAATTCCCATCCGTGTTGTGTTCAGGACTTTCAATCCAACCGTTCTGGCTCATACCCTGCTCATTCATTGTGTTACCCCTTACGGTCGCTTTCCTCTGTGCTCATCCAATTCAGTCGAAGAATCCGGCATCGTCGGCCACCACGCCCTGTTTGAAGAAGTATCGTGCCTTCTGGTCAAGCATGACCAGCACGTTTGACCCATCTGTCTTCTCACGCAGGCGCAGTTCGATATTCGTTCCATTGAATCGTTCCGCGTCACTGGTCAGCATGAGAGTAGCCGTCACATGGCGTTCGCTTTTCTCCTGCCCAAGCAGATCGAAGGCGACCGGCGTCTCATTGGAGATGAGCACATCATTGCCTGCCGTATCGCGCCCCCACAATCCGGCCAATACGGTACGTGCGCGGATTTTTCCTCCAACGGGCTCGTTCTGGAAGAATTCCACAGTCAACTGTCTGCTGGAAAGCCTGTCGGTTCGTTGCAGAATAGTGAATTCCACAGCCCTCACATCGTCGGCCGCGGAACGCCCCTTACTGACATGCAGCACAGGAACGACGATTTCCTGCAATGCTGCTCCTCCATGCACATACTTCACACCGGCGCCCTGCATGCGCAAGCGCATGATGGAGTTCGGCACTTGAACGCTTATGCCTTCATTCCGAGCATCGTCCATTCCTATCTGCGTGGCATTGAATGTCACGAACGCGCGACCCGGAGCAAGATTGGATCCGATGGAGAATCGCCGCTTTCTCACCCATACCGCATCGCCCTTGGGCTGTTCGCTCAACCATTCCGTACCGTCCAAATCTCGGTCCTGATAGAGGAATCCGTGATCCGCGGTGATGATCATGTTATGGACGTTACCGCTGGCAAGTTTTTTGACTACTTCGCCCAGTTCCTTGAACGCCTTCTCGCATGCGTCCACTGTTTCCGATTCCGTTTTCTCCGTATCACCGGTGGCGTCGATATGGTTGTGATACACATACAACACGTTGCAGGATTTATATAGTTCTTTGATTTCGCTGACTTTCAGCTTTGTCAAATCGTCATATCTAATCGCTTTGCCGCCTACGGCCGAAAGAATGGCGGTGCGCGCTTCAATTCCTTTGGTGCTGCGTCCATCAGCCAGAACATACAAACGGTCTTTGCCGTCGAACTCGAGCGAGCCGTGCGGCAGCAACGCCGCCATGCCAAGTTGTGTATAGGATGGCAGAACGCTGTATTGCATGTTCAGTTTCGTACTGAAACGGCTTTCCCTGTCGATGCGTTCGGACAGTTCCTGCGCAACCTCGTAACGTAGCGCATCGGAAATGATCACGGCGATTTTTCTGCCGGCCTTCAAGGTCGGCGCGATTTCACGTTCATAGAAATTGGTTTGCGCGTCCATGTCTATGAACTTCCATTGGCTAAGCGTATCGACTTGTTTTTGCCATGCCTGACCCAGATCCTGCTGATATGCCTCGTAGGCGCTTTGCAAATCATCGTCCACGCTCACCGCATCCGGGTTGGCGCGATGCCATGCGAGCACATATCTTCTGTATGCGCCGTCGGCCTTGTACAGCTTTTCGGCATACAGCTTCATCCCTTGTTCCGGTGAGCTGATGGTGCTGATGAGTTCACCGCATTCAGCCAGAACGGCACGGAGCCTGCTTGCTGCGGCAATGCACTCATATTGGTCGGTATATTCTGCATACCAGAGCTTTTGCTTGCGCCCATTGATGATCCGTTGCACTTGGTCGTCTGTAATGGACTGCGAACCCAACCGTTCGAACAGCTTGTTGACGATCATCTCGTCCACGTCGCGGAACAGGTCCCGGTCGGCAAGCTCCTCCACACTCATATCGGCGATTCGAGTGGACAGTTGCAATTCTTCCACGGCGTCCTCGGAAAGATTCTGCAGTACCGTGCGCATGTCGATGTTCTTATACCAGTCGTCCCAGTCGCGAATAATGTTCGCATAAGTGGAGACGGCGTTCCTGCCATCGGAGAATCCATTCCATGCCAGCTGGAACAGCCATAGCACGAAGTCCTTCACCGTCGGTTCGCTGCCGGCATCGGCATCCACATCAAAACGATAAATGCGTCGTGTACCAGTCCAATGGAACGTGCTTAATCCCATGCGTTCAATCGCGGTGATGCCAGAATCGTCACCCTGCGAATATTGCGTAAGTAGCTCAGCCCAGATGTCTTGCATGCTGTGCCGATCATCTTTCAGTTGCAGCAACGTGGCGATCATCTTCGCTTGGAAATCGGTAGCGTCGTCATGTGCGTTAAGACGTTTCGCGAAGCGCTTGGCGCGTTCTTCACTGTCGAAGAACTTCGGCACACGCTTCATCACTTCCAACCACACGTTTCGCGTGTCGGCGGAAGCTTCCGGCAGTGTTTCCGTGAGCGTCACGGCGAGTTTGTCCATGGTGAACGTGGGACCGTACGCCAATTCCAAATCCAACAGCCAGTTGTCCTGATCTGCCGGGGCCGGCTCCGTCAGATATACGAGGAATTTTTGATTTGGCTGCTCGTGGAACATGCGGTAGCGCACCGTGAACGGAATGTACCGTCTGTCGTTCTCATCGCCGATTTCCGGAGTGATGAGTTCAACCTCACGCAGTATCTCATCGGTGGCGCACTCGCCTACCAATGTTGCCACATCATCCACGTACTGCTTCTTATCGTCGCGCCAAAATACGATGCGCCCGCGTTCGCCCGGCTGGCTGAAACGTTTAGCGAGCAGTCTTGTTACTTGGCTATCCTCACTCATGCGGTTCTGTCCTTTTCTTCGCTTCAGCGTATCGAGTAGCACGAGCAGCACCAATTTTCACTGCACTGCCTTCCTCTATTAGGCTCTTCAATATTCGTTGAGCCTGCCTTTCCTGCACACCCAGTATCCGTATGGCGTCAGAGATAGAAATACTCACATTCTTACGCAGCGCATCAAGAATACGCTCTTTCTGGGATGGAAGCACTGTAATAGTGGCATTCGGAGCAGCATTCGTTTTGGAAGTTGTTTCTTCCGCAATCCCGTCATCAGAAAGCGAATCCCGTCGTAATCCCGTCACAATCCCGTCATCAGAAAGCGAATCCCGTCGTAATCCCGTCACAATCCCGTCATCAGAACCTGTCTCTGAGCCATTGCGATAGATATTGATGCGCAGATCCGTATCGCCGCCAAGGAATTCCGGTTCAGGCAATCCGGCATCACGTACCTCCTGCAGAACGCGCAGGATGCCGCTCCCCCAATGTTCGATATAGCCCATGTATTCAAAAGCAGAGGCCAATGCTTCGTTGCGGATCTTCGAATAACCTTGCTTCATGCGTTCAATGGTCTGTCCCAGCGGCAAGCGCCCGGGCGAAGTGATTTCCAATCGATCATCGTAGATTGCGATCTGAATGCTTGAATGGTCGATATAGCTGCGATGCACTATCGCGTTGACGATCAGCTCTCGAATGGCATCCGGCGGAATCTCGTACACGTCCTGCCGGTACACGCCCTTGAATCGGGCGCCCATATGGATGTTACGCAGCACATACTGGTAGGACTCCTCAATAAGCTCCTGCGGAGTGCCCGTGAACTCACGCCGATCCACAAACACAGCTTTGGTGGTTCCCTTGAACACTCCGCATTGCACCACGGACCGGACGGCCGTATTACCAGTGAGAATCGCATAGGCGTTGGTAGGCACCAATTGCCCGTCTTGCTCTGCCAGCACACCCCACTGCAGCAACTGTTTCTCCGTAACCGTTTTGACTTTTGCGGGGTCTTCGGCGTTGTTCTTCGCGGTTTTTGTCAGACTTGCGCACAGTGCTTCAATGTCTTTTTCCGTTACGGACAATCCGAGGCATTGTACTTGGTCGAAGCTCCGATTGCTGCCTTCAATGGTCAGCTCCCGAATGGTGGGCTGGTCTGCTTGACGCGTGGTGCCAGCTACGCGAACGAATGTTCCCTGTTCCTGGCCGAGCGACTTGATATGGTACGGACGCTGCAAGCCGGGAGCGATCTCGGCCACAATAACCGTCTTGCCGTTCACATCATGCATGGTGATGTCGGGAATAATCAGCGGCTCGCAGCTATTGACGATGGCGTCCGAAATGGAATCCATCACCGTAAACACTTTGTCTTCGGCAATGCCCACCACGCGAAGCGTCTGGTCTTCGACGCCGAACACCAAGCAACCACCCTGCCCATTGGCAAACGCCACCGCGGTTTTGGTGTAGTTAATACTCCTGGAGGGAGGCGTGAGTTTGTACTCCACATTCTTGGATTCGCCATTCAACAATGTCTCAATGCTCATGCTTCGCCCTCCTTGCCATCGCTATGTATTTCTTTCTTTGGAGAAAAATTCCAAGTATCTGGAATGATACGCTTTTCTTTTGCTAAAGATGCTAAAGAACTGACTTTGTCCATTCCGAATTTATTAGCCAGTTTCTGCAATAATTCTCCTGCTTTCCACACATGGAAAACACCAGGCTGCATAAATAAACGCATGTAAAATGCTATAAAAGCTTCTGCGCACTCTTGCGGAATGCAGTCAATATTGTCAAGCATGATAATTTCATTGAGATCATATCCCGTAACCTTCGGGAAACTGTCAGAAAGATACTCCGCTCCTTCCTTAAGATGCGCACCCAAGAGGGGAACCAGCTTAGCAAAAGCAACTCGCTCTTCTTCACCCCAATTCCGCCCTTTGCCGGCATGACGATCTTCAATAAATTGATGAAGCCACAGATCCCATACCATATCTCTGTCTTTGGAATCTAATCGGAATTCAAAAGCCCAAGCAACCTGATCCATAAACAAAGCCGCATAAGCGCCATTCTCAACCGTCACGACTTTGGACAGAAGCCTGGTTCTTTGCTTCTCTTTTAGCTCGCCATAGGTTATCATCCTAAATACTTGCAAAAGGAAACTCTGTCTTTTATACTCGCTCAGATGGGATAAGTATTCGAACTCATCAATACAACTTTTATAGAAAACAATATCAATAAGTCGAATATTAAAATTCGGATTGGGAAGTATCGAATTCCAAATAAATTCTGTACCTGCTTTTCCCATCAGATCAAATAGCCAACTCTCCACATCTTCATTATCAAGAGAGTGAAGCATATTGATATTTACAAGTAATGCCGTCCAAACAGGGCGCGAAAAATCACCTTCATCTTCGATGAAATGATGAATCGCATCTTTTTCATCAGCATCAAATCCATTCCAAGAACCAGGATCATGAATATACCGCCAACGTATTCTTTCTATCCAGAAATATGCAAGTTCGCCAGGCCAACAATTTAAAGAGCATGTAACAGGATCATTTTCCCATTGCTGACCATTGCTTAAAGTAAATGCTCCACTATGTTCGTTCCAAAGTTGCAATGCAAAGTCACTCATCACTTGCAACATTTTCTCAGTGATTGTAGTCTTCCCCTGATCCATTTGCATGTTCAGAAAAGTTGATATTGCATTCACTTCATCTTGATTCACTTTCGGCAATAGATTCCTCAACAAATCAAGAATTGAATCTCGACAATCATCAAGTAACGCCATGCCCCAGCCACGAATAATAGAGCAACGATACTGCACCGAGGCATGCTCTTCATGCCGGTTAACAAGTTCCCAGAGTGTTAATCCCACTTGAGGATTATGCGCAACAACTTCACGAATTTGCTGATTAAACAACTCTATGCTTGTAAAACCAAATTCGCCTATCTTATTTTGCCCAGCAAACATCTTCTCTTCAATTATCGAGGGCTCATGTGTCAGAAGATCAATAAAGCGTTCATTGCTGATTCCGGTAGTTACGATATGAGCACTTTCAGCATAAGCATAATAATCAGCATGTTCGCGCGGCGAAAAACCATGTTTCTGGGCAAGCTCGTTTGCCCATTGCCAAGCTTCAGGCCAACTATCCATATCACCATTCATATTCCTAAGAAGCCATTGAAGAACATCGAACTGCCCATAAAGCGCCGTTCGTTCGTCAGAATATCTTTCCTTAAGAAAATTGAATTTATTCCTCAAATATTCCAGTATTTTTATCTTTGAGTTCTCTCCCAAGCCGGGAGCAGATACTTTAAGAACCGTATAGACTTCATGATGGGCGTCTACATCAAACAGATAGTCTTGATCGAGGATCCAATTGACTTTACGATCCGCATCCCAATCCGAAAAAGCAATAGTATTGATCGCCAAACGTTTGAGAAGTGCAGATCCGCTGTTCCACCACCGATGTATCAGTTCATCCTGCTGATCTTTATGAGCATGTGCATAATTACGGAGAATATCAATAAACATTGATTGCAAATCAGATACATGCATGTTCTGATCGCTAGGTTCTATCGATGGCCTACTCAAATGAGAGTATTCATCTCCACCCTGATAAGCCTGCAATAAAGCGCTTGCCCTTTGCAAACCAGACTCGGCAAAAGATACGAATTCCTCCGTTTCCAAACTAAACTCACTATTATTTTTCTCTACCTTGTCGCAAGACCATACAATCTCTGCATTAGGCCTTATACCATTCCCCCAAAAAGGCATCGCCAGCTTCAGATAAGGACGAATAGCGAGAGACAATATTTGAGGAGAGACATCTGAATTGTAAATGGATGAGAAATCAAATTCATCAAGAGCACATGGAGCGGAATGGCCCTGCATGGAAGTCATTAAAACCGTAAAAGCTGGAACTAAATCGCGTCTACCATTCTGACTGATACAATAGCTGACACACTCATGCAATCGTTCGAATAGCCAGTTAGACATTGATGACTGCAGTTTGCAAAGCACATGTAGTACGAAATCCAGTTCTTCCGGCCTTTGCACAAAACTGGTAATAAACCAATTCAGTAAGATTATTTCATTCTGAGTTTTTGGATCTCTTTCCGTAAAAATTTCCCGGAGAACATCCGGACTCATCACCCAAGACAGCCATTCCCTCTTTATCTTCGATTTATCTGCTTTTTTCTGACCTTCTTCCCTTTCAATAATGTCAACAAAACATTGCGCTCCTTCATCTGTAGATAACGCAGCCCTAACATAGTCAAGATCAACAGCATCCTTCGGAACGCCATTTTCGATAATGCCCGGTAAACGTTTTTTGTAGGCATTGTAGTCCGAGGATATATAATCAGTCCAAGCGGTTAGCGCTTCAACTAACGCATGATGCCCATTAGCAGCAGGATAGGGAATTGGAATAATTCCATTATGTTGCCATTCATTATCTCTTCCGTCCATATCCTCCTCAGAGAGGAAAATGTACCGAGGTCTGGCGTGGGACGAAATGCCCAATGCAAGATATCGCATAATGACATCGCCAAAGCTGTAGCCAATGAATACAACCGTGTATGTCTCAAATAGCTTAAGTAGAAAACGTGCCGCCCAGCCCTCTGAAAGGTAAGCCCGAGCAAAATCCCTATCGTCAAGGACTATTTCGCGATCAGGGCTATCCACTGAACCATGCAAGTACAACAATCCTGAGAAATCGCTGCCGATGGGGACAGCCGGTCCATAATAGCTTCTGCCTAAATCACAATTCTGCTTTTGCGCAGCTTCCTCAAGGAGAAGATCGTAATTTGTTGTCACAATGCGCGGAGTTTTTACGCTACTAGCGAGTCTGACGATAGCTTCGTGCGTGGAATTGCAATGAATATCATCACCACGCATGAGATCTTTAGTTCGCTTGTGAGCATTAAAATTATCAGGCAGCATCCCAATAAAACGATCCAACTGCTCACCATTATGAGGGAGAGGCTCATCTGCCTCTTCAGCAAGCTTTGTAGCTAACTGCTCATAAGAAGGCAGATTGGAGGGAGGATTAAATGAAACTCCCGCGCCGACAAAGAAAACCACTTCATCCTTCGTGGCGGCGTCGAGTAACTGTTGAGGAATATTTACATCTGCCGTGATCCACATAAGCTGACAACTACTCCTTGCCCAACGGATGAACGGGCCAGGTCCAGGTGGAGACTTCTTTTCGCTTTCGCTCGATGGAGGGAATGGCGCGAAGGGCTTTGCCCATGCGTAGGTAGTTCACCAGCACGCCGTCGTCCAGATCCATTTCCAGGTTGCGGGTAGCTAATGGGTACATGGTCTGGTCCTCGTAATCCTTGCACTCGAGAACGGCCTTGCGGAGTTTGGTGGCCTGCTTCTGGTCCGCGGCACGATTCGAATGTTCCAAGCTATCGGCGATGTCGGCGATTTTGTTGGCATAGTCACGCAGATAGTTGAGTACCACGTTCGTGGTTTTCGGCGTATACCGGTGCAGGTACACGAGCGCCTTGAACGAGCCCTTGTTGTTGGTTTGGCTGGAGTACTGCCAATAGATCGGACGATTCGAGTACATCTTCACGTGGTCGTTGTAGAAATCATTCACGAAATACTTGCGGATACTCTCGCCCAGCACCTGTTCGATGTAGGCGATGTTCGCAGCCAGATTCTCCTTGCCGAACGCCACGGTGAGGAACCTGCGGAACCGTGTCACGATATCATCTTCGAAGCAGTCCGTCTCCGTGACAGGAATGACATTGTCCGCGTCCGGTCCGAATGACGGGTTCGGAATCTGTGCATGGTAGTCATCAAGTGTTTCACCCTGCGAAGCGAGAATCAAACCAGGCTTATCGAGCGAATACCTGCCGAACATGCAGCCCACCGCATACGAAATGAGCTCCTTAACCACATCTTGCGCGAATTTCTCGTTGCGCACTTCCGGAGTATCCTTCGGATATGCGAACGCGACGTTACGCTTCAACGACACGCGTTCCAATGGCACGTCACATGGCGCATCATCACGCACGCCATATGCGTCCGCCACAGCTATGTTGTTATCAATCTCAAGCTGCTGCTGTTCCGAAGCAATCATTGCCCAATACGAGCGAACATTCTTAACAAGCTCTTCTATAATGCCAGATGAAAAGTCTGTCTGTTCCTCATCAAACAATATCGGCTTACTGAAATTCCATGAAATTTCTTGAGTGTTCCAATCATCTTTAGCATTCTGAATCAAATTATCAACTTTTAAAGTCCAATTTCCCGGAAGAAGATTGGCAATCGGCAACTTCGCAACTTGTCCAACTTCAAAATGCAGAGTTGGAGCCATTGCAGCCAACAGCTGACCTGTTACCGAAGCATTGCAAATTGCAATAAGCTTATCTCTATCCAGTTCGTCTTTAGGGAAAAGACAATCACCAACATGGCTGAAAATGAAACCTTCCGGATAATACCGGAATGAAGGAGTCCCAGAAGACACATTGGACCACGATACTGAGGACTGAAAATAGAACTGTGGATTCCTAATAACTGATTTTGGCTTGAAATCATACAATTCTTGACCAGCATTTTCCCAATTAATCACATAATCTTGGTTTCCATACCATTTACGATATTCACCACCTTTGTTATAGGGAAACCATTTATCGCAAGCCGAAGTTTTTCTGTCCTTTGCGTTATCAGACGTGAGCTTCAATTTGGATTGCGAAACTTCCCACCATTCACGTACGAATCGAGCATTGTCTCCCGTTTGAAGACCTACTTTTGGCCCTGCAATTTCCTCGAGTGCTTTGTTCTTGGCAAAAGTATCTAGCATGGGTTTACTAAGCCAGTAAACGATTGGCACGCCGGGAATTTGCGCGAATTCCTGAGCAGAAACATGAAAGATAGCATTAGGCATGGCTACTGTCATCTCCTTCAACAGAACTATTTACTTGCTGCCAATCGTCAGCTACAGCCTTCCAATTCACAGACCTTGATTCTTTACCAGTCCAGACTTCCCAAAAATCGGGATCCGAAGACTTCGGCTGCTGATTTTCAGGCAACTTGTTCATCTCCACAAGCACTGGCAACTCAGAAGCCCAGCCCATCAGTATGGCCTGCCGCGCAGGTAGAACGGAAAGGTCTTTCATAAGTCCATGCATGTTATCGGGAACAAGGCGATGAACTAGTTCCTGATCTTTATCGTTGCTGATACGATGAAGCAGAAAACTGTTGCATTGGGAAAGCACCGTCGGAGATAGCTCGCTTGGCCTCTGCGAGGAAAGCACAAGGCCAAGTCCAAATTTCCGCCCTTCACGTGCAATTTTCTCAAAAATTTCAGTGCAAAGACGTGAAGCAGATTGATCATCTGAGTCTTGTGAATATCGCTTAATGAACGTATGCGCCTCTTCCATAACCAGTACAGTCGGAAGAACCTTGCCATCATTTAACTTGCGATATCGTTGAAGTGCCTCTAACGTCATTCGGGCAATAACAGCAGTAACAATTTGTATAACTTCAGCTGGAATTAGCGATAGGTCAATTACGGATACTGGCCCTCTTTTATCACCGTTGTCACCAATATATGTGTTCAACCATTGATCCAGAGTGAAAGAATCACCAGCTTCAGAAACCTGCTTGATTTTATCATTAGCTAGCATTGCACGCACACGCATGGTCATAGTTTCTACGTGCTCAGAAACGTTCATCATTAAAGCGTTAGCTTCAATACCTCTTAAAAGTGAGTCAGCAGCAAAAAATCTTGGTAAATCAGCACTTAATGGCAAACCATCTTTATCTTTCCCACCAAAAATACTATATGCTTTACTTAGACCTTCTTCCAGTATTTTTATCTCATTACGATTAAATGCTTGTGGCCATTCACCGGCATGTGAATTTAAAATCTTATCAATATAAGAATCAAGCTGGGAGATAATCTGATTTTCCAAATCAGTAAACTGATTATTACACTCTAGACCTTTTCTCCAAACTTGGAGCTTATCTCTGAACCCCTTAATAGTTCCGGAACTCTTCCACGGCCGCCCTGAACCAATATCCTCTTGAATCGCTGAAAGTAATGATCTTAAATAACGTCTCATATCTGCACTAGGAAGTGCTAACATATCAAATACACCATCACGCGCAGAACGCAGCGCCTGAGCAAGTACAGGACGCTGAGTCTTACTACTTGCCTTCGCAAAAGTAGCCCACTCTTCTGTATTCCAGAGCCAGAAAGGAACTTTAAGCTGTTTACAAGCATCGCTCCCCTCTACTGCGAAAATCTGTGTCCCATCAATGTCGCAGAATGTATTGGAATATTCACCATTGGGATCCAAAATGATGAATCGAGCATTCAGGGAGTTATTATTACTATCCGCATCTTCCCGTTGCTCCTCAGCCTCCTCAAGAGACCAACGAATTAGCCCTGCTACAGAGCAAGATTTACCACTACCAGTATTGCCCAATACAGCAAGATGACGGCTAAATAGCCTATTAGGGTCTACCCTTACCTCGGCATTGGCTGCAAGAGGACTATGCCCAATCAGAACATATCGATTCTTACCGGATTCAACAATCGCCCGCAGCTGCGCTTGCGTAGGAATGAGGACAGGATCTCCTACCGTAGGATATCCTTCAACTCCACGATGAAACTCATAACTAGTTGTAGATCTTGTTATCTCATCGTTCAGCGACAACACACCCATAGGAGTTAAGCTCATCTTACGAAGAGGATAAGGCAAATCGATCAAACCGAAATCTTTTAGCCCCTGTCTTTTGGGATATTGGGACCGTTCGATGGTAATCCATACGACTTGAGCTACTAAGTAGCCTCCATCGCAGGGAATTAGAACATAGCCATTGACGCGAGGAAATACTCTTGGTTCACCCGTGTTCAGCGCCACTTGATCAGGCGCTTCGATATCCAGTTGAGCGCGAATCTCATCAGGCGATACAAAATCGATTGTGCCGACTCTCAATGAGTCAGCATATGCCAAAGGCGAAAGACTCATAGCTTATTTCCCCTCCGTGCCAGCCTTCTTTTCTGATTTTTCACTCTGGTTGCTCGAATCATTCGTTCCCATGCGTTGCCGTAATAGCTCAGACATGCGGAACGTCGTTTTATCGATAGCCGGTTTAGGCAAATAGTATGCAGATAACGTTGAAAAATCAGCCAAAGCCGGTCCTATCATCAAACTTGTTTGCGCAGATCTTCCCCACTCATTAAATGTCCTCATTATTCTTCCCATCTTGTCATCATAAGAAATAATGACAAGATGCGTCGAAGGGATCGTCAACATATCCTTGATTACTCTGTTGATATGATCATCGCCAAAACTGTACCCATACGTTACCAAAGTACTATTGGGGCGACATATGGCAGCAGCAAAGTCGCGGAACAAATCGACATAGGGATAACCAGCTGTTTCCATATCCTTAGCAGCGTTCGGATAAACCATCAATTTGTATGCCGTTGATTCACTAAAGCCCGCTACATCGAAAAATGGCTCAACGCTTTTTGCTCCAAATGGTACTCCAATTCGACGTATACCGTCTGCAGTTTGCACCCAATCAACGGATCCATGAAGTTTTGTGTATCGCGCCACACCTTCTAGGTAACGAGGTTCTCCACGCATTCCTGGCGGGTTATAGTGCATGTCCAAATTCAAACGTGAAGAGCGGAAAATCGGAGAAATACTCCCAACGAACCTATCCAGCAAGTGCATACCTGCAAGTTCTGCACCTATCTCAATTACGCGATCATAGTTCGTGGTAAAAATATTGACACGATCTCTTGTTCCCGTTCTGCTTGCAAAACTCATTAGGAAAGTTACAAGGGCATTAAAAGCTCCTTCACGCTTATTTTGATCGGCTTCAGCGATTGCCGTTTCTCCGGCAAGCACAGAATTCGCAAAATGTATTAGGTCTCTCTCCAACTCATTTTGCAGAGTTGAAGCATCCTCCTTCTTGCCGAGAATTTCTAATCCACGAATCAGCTCATTCGCAACGCGAATCTGATCTTCAATATTGACGTCATCCCGACCTGCTGCCTTAGCGCTAGACGATGCGGCAGCATTAATTTCTGTATCATATTTTGGAAACTCAACAGTACCCATTCCAGCACCGGTTTTACTTGTTGCAATTAGCGATACAGCCGTGCTGAGTCCCGAACCGGCCAGCAGACTAAGATGCTCAGACTGGAATAATGCTGTCAGCCACGGCTCAATACGCTCATGCAATGTCCGCATGTTAAAGTCAGCATCATTTTGCAACCAGTTTGGCCGGAATGCTCCGCCATAAAGTTCGAACTCAACACTTTTGCCTGTGCCTTGGTCATTTATTCTCTCAAAACAAACTGGTTCTCTGTCGTCACGGACCTTAAGGATGTTTTCCGGAATAAAATCAGTCATTTTGGTTATCACTTTCCTGAAGAGCAGCAGTCCTAAGCGTGTTCTCTTTCTTTTTTTCGGATTCGCCATCTACAAGTCGAATAAACGTTCCGAAATAATGAGAGATAAATGAATTCAGTAATACAAATGCTGTAGTGGATACCACTTCTCCACCAATGCTGCCAAATGCCCTTGCTCCAAGATGAGCCATAGTAGTTATAGTGCACTTTTGGAGAATATCCCTTCTTAACGCTTCAAACGAGGAAAGAAACATCCACGATTGCATCGTAATCATGCCTAACATCGCGTTATGTCGCAGGAATTGCCGGTTACGCATGATGAATGCAGCGAAGAGATCAGCTTTGCCGTCCTCGTAATGGTCCTGCACAAACTGTTTGAGTTCGCTACTCATGTTCTTTGCGCCCATGTATGGCGGGTTTGCCACCACTGCCGCGTATTTGCGAGCGAGATACCTTGTTTGAGCGAATACGTCCTCTGCATGTTCACGCAGAAGTGGGTCGAACAACGTATTGATGTCATCCGCGCTTTCCGGTGCTGATGCCGCCAATTCAACAAGTTCCTGCGGCGGCTGAATCAGCGAACCATATACATCCGCCTTCGCATAGGTATTCCATACCGTGGAGTCCAGATTCACCTGGTATAGGTCATTCAGTTCTACGACTTCGTCTTCCTTGAACGCAATCGGCGCAATGCGCTGAATATTCGGCTCCACCTGCTTCTTGAAGAATCTACGGGAACGGGAGCGAGCCTTCATGGTCAGAGCGAAGGCGGCAAGGCTTGCGGCTCGTTCATCGATTTCCATGCCGTACAGGTTGTGTTTGAGAATCAGGCTGGGAATATCGCTCGGCGCATACCCCTCCTCCTCGTAGATCTCATACAGCAGGTCGAACGCGTAGGTGAGCATGTGGCCGGAACCGCATGCGGGATCGCATACGGTCAGGTCTTCCGGAGTCCGGATTGCGAGAATATCCTCGTTCTCGACGGAATCATTCTCTGAAGGCCAGATGTAATAATCCCAGTTTTTGTGCAGCTGGCTATCCGGATGCGACTGCATCCACAACCTGCCCACGGTGTTCTGCACGAGGTAGTGCACAATCCAATCCGGCGTGAACAGCTGGGTGGCGGCGGGAATCTCATTGGCTCCGGCTTTGTGGTTCTTCTTGAACCCGTCCATCACCTCGTTCTTGCGTTCCGAAATGTAGTACTGGTACAGCCAGCCGATGATCTCCACGTTGCCGGACGGATCGTCAACACCGCAATCCTCCGGAGTCATAGCCTCCACCGCATTCCTCAACACGGAACCCTCGGCGAGCAGATCGGCTGGCATGAGCAGTTCATCCACTCTGCCGGCCTCCTTGCCGACGTTTTCGAACATGAACGGCAGGTTACGATTCCAGAACCGGCATTCGGATTGCAGCAGCAGACCATAAGCCAGGCCCTGCGGATCATCTGTCATGATGGAACCACTCAGCAATCCTTCGATGCGCTCTTTGGCCTTATCATTCACCCGCAACGAGAACACCCTGCTGTCATACTCGCCTCGTTTCGCGGCTGCAAGCACTTCCGGCAGACCATTCGTGCTGGTCAGGCCAGCTGGAGAGACCACCGGCGTGCCGGTGAACCCGTGCACATCCATGTAACGGAACGCGATGATGCGGTTGAACCACCGGTACGCATAACGTTCCACCACATGTCTGCGGCCCTCTACGCCGCCACCGGCCTGCCCAATCTCACGCTGCAGAAAATCGAATGCACGCGGGTCGTCAACCTGGGCGTCGGAATTCGGCACTAATGCGGCGTCAAGCCGGACCTGCACCGCATTCATAAGCTGGCGGCGCGCATCCGTTGCGAAAGCTTGCAGTTTCGACGTGTTCATAGCAAGATCTTCTTTCCATTCTCAATGGCGGCGATAAGCTCACGGCGGTAGGCATCAAGGAAGTCATCCACATCATCCTTGGTTTCCAAAGCATCCTTGGTGTGAGGCCTGCTGATGGTAGCGAACGACACGGCCACGCGCGGGGCTTCCTTTTGTTGCGATTCAGGAATGTTCGCATCCATCGGCGTAGTAGCTGTAGCAGCCTGCGCCTCTCCTGCGAGCGCGGTCTTCGGCCTCGGCGCGGAGGCTGCTAGTGCGTTGATGAGTTGCGGGTAAGTGCGTTCGCTCAGTTCGTGTACGCTTTCGCGCATTTTGTAGATGAACGGTATGTGCTGCATGCATTCCGCCACTTGGTCCAGTTCTGTCTCGACCTTGGTTTGCGCGGCTTGTGTTGCGTGCTGATATTCGGTGGAATCGTGGATTCTGGCGCGAATATCTTCCACGTCCTTAAGCGCGTTGGCGCGTTCGGTTTGGATGGTTGCGTCTGTTGCCTCACGCAGATCGTCAATGGCAGTCTTGAATTTATTGGTTTTGCGGAAGATGTTAGGGTCGTTTGCCAGCTGTTCCGCGGATTGGTACAGGCTTGCCGTAGTGCCAGATACATAGTCGATGTTCGGCTTGTTGTTTTTCAGCCATTCCAATCCGTCTGCAAGAATCCTGGATTGGGAGCCGTTGAGGAAAGCGGCAATCGGGTCGATTACGTCTTCTTTAAACTCGAGCAGTTCCTCGGAACCATTTTCGGTTTCTTGTGCGGTGAAATCGCCAAGCAGCCAGTCCTCACCCATTCCGGAGGCATAGTTGATTTTCTCAATGGCCTTGTCGAGCTGCTGCACAAAGCCGAATCGGGCATTGCGCACGCGCAGCTGGGTCAGACTCTCCGCTTCCCGCTTAAGTCGCGTGGTAACGGCCTCCGCCAGATCAATCGCGTTCGATGGCAAGTCCGCGGCGGTGAGCCCAAGGAAATCCCTGGCGAAGTCACGCAGCTGTGAAACTTTTCTCGTGTCGAATACGCGTGGCAGATCCACTCGGATGGAATCCTGCTTCTTCGTTTCTCTAAGCAAACGGGCGGCCTCGCTGCGCTGCACCGGCTTGCCATCCAATGTCAGCGTGATTCTGTCGGAACCATACAAGTGGCCGATGCATGCGAGCGTGGCGGCATACGGCCAACCATAGGGAACGCTGCCGTAGGCATCAAGAAGGCTCTTGACGGTGGCGACCATGCCTTTGCCTTTGTCACGACTGACCGCGGCGAACACATCATCGGCGGGAACGTCGAGTTTGTCCTGCACTGCGTTCATGCCGTCAAGCATGCCAGGCTGGTGCTGCGAAGCGTTCATGATGATGCGAGCGAGATCCGTTTCCTCGTATCGTTGCCCACCAAGTAGGGAAAAGTTCGTATAGTACCGGCCGATGAGCGTTCCAAGCCCTTCCGCCATACGCGCCTGCACCTCGGTGGATTTCACTTCCACTTTTCCGCCGTTATAGTCGAACTCGCCATTGGCCGCGGCTTTGACGATGCGGGTACGCAGCTCCGTATAAAGCCTTTCATTGGCGACGCTCTTGCGGGAGATAATCTGCTGGCGCACTTCTGACTGGCTGTTCTTGTCGGTGCGCATGAGGTATGTGCAGGTTTTCACGTACATGCGCAGATCATCGAACAGTGTTCTGTCGGACATATCCAACAGCAAAGTGATGGTGTCGCGCATACCCATGCCCATGCGAATGGCATCGGCACGGTCCTGCGCATTGGTCGAAGTGACCACGTTCAACCAGATGGGCTGCTGCGCGGACTGTTGCACCCCATCGATGCGCAAACCATAGCGGAACTGGGCACGCTGCTCACCATATGCCACTGTCATCTTGCCAAGCACGTCACTGACCAGGATCTTCTTCAGCTCGTCGATCTCCTTGGTGGAGTCGATGTCCGTGTTCTTGATCTCCTGCTCGATATCCTGCTCTTCGTTGGTCAGGTAATTGTAGGTATCTCCCACACGCTGCACATACGTGTCTTTTTCCAACTCTCCCAGAACATACTTGATGTTCCGTTCCAGTTCCATCACGTCCATGTCAAACTGGTCGGTCAGCAGAATGCGCAGGTTATGCGGTGTGGTGGGGAATCCGTCGACATGCTTGACCAGCAGCAACACCTTCAGCAGGCGCACGCCCAGTTCCTTTATATCGGAGCCAAGTCTCTTTTCAGCTTGGTTGATACGGAAGTTCGAGGTTGATTGGATGGCGTCGGCGATGCCGTCGTACAGTTTGTCGAACGGCATCAGGGCCCCAACCGTCTCATTCTGGCTGGACCGCAGCGTGCTACTGATGGTGGAAAGCATGGACCGTTCACCCACGGATGCGTGACGCCCGGAGAACATGTTGTACCGGCTCATTTCCCGCAGCACGTTCTGGAACAGCTCGAACTCATAGTTCACGAACGGGTACGATGCGATGAAATCGTCCTTGCTGTATGCCTTGCTATTACTGAATTTCGAAGTCTCACGAGTGAATTCGAACATGGTGCGCAGGTTCGCGTTCTGCTCATCCCACAGCTCGTTCATCACCGACTCATATTCCGGTTTCTTGGTCAGCAAGCGCTTCTGAATGACCTCCACCACGTCAGCACTGTTAAGCTTCAGCTTGATGGAGAATCTGCCCTGGATCTTCGAAAAGTCATAGCTTTGCTGCTTGGTCCGATCGCCAACAATGGTATCCATGTCTTCCTGAGAGGTGACCACTACCCACGCACGCCCGTTGGTCTTGACGGCAAGATCCTCGGCGATGGATTGCAGTGACAGCATGAGTTCTCTGTTCTCACCGATGAACTGGCCTACCTCATCCACGAGGAACAGGATGCGGCGGTGCGGTTCCTGACGGGACAGCCACACGTTCACGTCGTCTGCGAAGTCGCCGACCGTCATCGTGTACGTATCCTCGTACCGTTGGATGATACTGTCTTGCTCCGGTTTGCCTGTCACCGCGGCATAGGCTTCGCAGATCTCATCATCCCATAGCACGGCCTCACCACGGCCTTCGCTCCATGGTTTGCCAGCCACCTGTTCGAACTCTTGTTTGAAATCCTCGAAATAACCATTGCTCGCCAAATCGCGTTCGAATTTCGCAACGTATGGATTCTTGCCGTAGAAACCACGCGCCTCATCGAATACGCGAACAAAAGCGTACAGCAGCATGTCGGAGGCATTGGATTTATCCGCCTTCTGATCGATGTTAAACAGAATCGACGTGGCTGGTATCGTCAAAGCCTTTTCAAGCTGACCTGCAAGCATCTGGTCATCCTGTGCTTCGGCCTTGCCCATGAAGGCATGAACAATCTGTTCGCGACTCATGATCGGCTTATTGCCCTTGTCAACGAGTTCAGCCGGGACCTCGCCCAGAATATGCGACAGCATCTTCAACAGGTGCGATTTACCGGAACCGAAGAAACCGGAAATCCATGCACCGTTCTGTTCGTGGTTCGACGGGTCGTTGTATGCGTCAAGGAATTTGGCCAGATTGCGGCAAATCTCCTCCGTCAGCACATACTCGTTGACCTCATCGTTAAGATTTTTCTCATCATTGGCCTTGATCACACCATTGATGTTGCGGTCAATGTCTTTATTGAACAGCTCCTTGAAGCTGATGCCGCTTTCCCCGTTCATTTATGTTCCCTTCTTCTTTGAACGAATACTTGCAAATCCTGCCTCGTGTCATGTTGCAGCTGACAGGACATTCCTTTAAACCGCTATGCTTCCAGCTGCACGCTCATCTCACGCAGATTTTGCGCACGATAGTAATTGTCTCCCGGCAAACAGTTGAACAGCGACATGACCGATCCTGAAGTAGCGCTTCTTGTGAACGTACCCGGATAAAACAGTACCAGCGGGCGATCATCGATACGTCCTTGCAACGCGTTGAGCAGTGTATGCGCACGAATATACGGGTAAACCTTGCCGATTCCCGTAATGAACACGATATCGGCCCCGCCTTCGCTCTTGGCCTGCTCGTAATGATCACGAATGGTATCGGGCAGATGATTCGCATCGGCACCCAGTATATTGTCGAGCAATCTCAAGAAGTTATCCGTGTGAACATCCGATGAAACCTTTTTGTGGCGTTTTTCCTCCCTTTTGAATATGCGATCCAAAATGCCACGCTTCTCAAGAATCTCCAAAGCAATGTCGTACAAATCCAACGTAAGCACTTGCGGAGCGTAATCGCCATCATCTTTCGGCGTCATCGTCTGCAGACGATTCGCCAACTGCTTGATATGCTCGGCGACTTCAAGCTCCTGCATGGGCGGATAGTCATAGATGTAATACGGCTGTTCTCCCGCCAGCCCGCTGTTGGTCCGGAATGAACGGGACTCCATGATCTCATATAAATGAGCGAAATCAGCATCAATGTCACGACGCTCATCCACAAATCCAATATTGGCGATGGAATCAGCCATGCTATCCTCCGTTCTGCTCATAATGACGATTCGCGCATCGGAAGATACCCGAACGAATCCGCCCTCTTTCTAAGAATATCCGCCAAAGAGGGACTGGGAAGGAAAGACAACACCATGTCGGAATTTTTATCGAACAGATGTGCCTCCCTCATGGCCTTGAACAGATTGGACCGGAGTTTCTTCGCCGTTCCCTCGCTTATGGTTTCCAGCTCAGGATGCCATGTAGCTTTGTCCGCAATGAACCGATCATAATCCTCAAAGTCCAGATGCGTATTGCCGGTAAGATAATGCTTTTTAAGTACTTCACCGGCGAATTCCCCGACGATTGCGTAATAACGGCACATCGCGATCCACATAAGTGCCTCGCGGTCGGATGTGGAGGAATCCGGGCCTGCCAAATATGCAAGCTCTCCAACCGTGAGCGCACTGAGCCGCCTAGTAGTTTCCGCCACAACGCGCCTGTTCGCGGAATCTGTGCGAATCGCGAGAACGTTTTCCTCGATGGCCTGCTGGCGAATCGTGGCAATGGATTCGCCCACCTCGGCTTGGGAAGAACACCCAGCGTTACTGCAACCCACATGGTCCAGATACATTTCGGCAAGCGCGCGACCCTGCAAAGCAAGAAGCCCGCCGACAGTGAAGGAAAGCCTGTACCGCTCCCCTCGTGTCGACTCCGCACCGTATGAGCCCGCCATGTAATCCTCCCTTCGCTCAGGCACAAGAATATTTCAGTCTACCCCAGATAGGGTAAAAAAGAAGATGATCTCGAAAAAGCAATCAAAACTGTAATAAAGGGGATTCCCCAGCGCCAGGAACTGATAGATGTGAACTACCAGATGACAGACACTTGGCATAGGACTTCGAGATAAACAATCTTGCGGATGATATTGCGCTAATGGCAAATAGCCCTTCTGCATACAAGATTTGTCGAATAACGCGATTCTTCTTTCAGCAAAATTATGCGAACTCCTCATGGCGACCTTCGAAAGATTGAGCCGAGCATTCCATTCATACGGTAAAGTGTTGAACCAACATGCACCGACAATGGAGAGGGGACATCCATGGTGGACACAGATTTCAACACACAGGTGCGAGAAACAATACTGCACCTATTAACCGAGGCCAACCGCGTACCCTTCCTGTTCGTAGGATCAGGCATTTCAGCCGCTACATGGGTACCGAAGACTGGGATGGCTTGCTCAAATGAGTATGTGAGAATGCCGGAAGCCCAATGAAACCATACTTCCAATACAAACTGATGGCCGAATCAGAAGGAGACGGGAAAAAGAACACGGTCTACCCTCGCATCGCCTCGTTGATGGAAAGAGATTTCCTTGATGCCATCAATCAACCCAAATTCACGGATTGGGTCGAAACGCATCGCGCTGAGTTTGAAGCCGGAATCTCCCCGATGAAAGTGTACGTCGTCGAGCATCTGTCTTCGTTTCGACCAACATTGATGACCGAAGAGTTGGATATATTACGTAAAGCGACCCGTCATGTCGCCGGTGTAATCACTACTAATTATGACGGACTTATGGAATCGGTGTTCCCGAAATACGACGTATATGTCCGACAAGAGGATTTGCTGTTTTCCCCACTGATGGGCATTGGTGAAATCTACAAGATTCATGGATCCGCAGAGGATCCCAGCTCCATGGTTATCAATGAACGAGATTACCAGCGACTCCGAAATCATCAGGATTACCTGACCTCGAAGATCCTCACCATTTTCGGTGAATACCCAATCATTTTCCTCGGATATTCGCTGAATGATCAGGATATACGGGAAATCATTTCTTCAATTGCATCTTGCGCTGGAGAAGCTCGTGCACGAGAAATCGCTAAACGTTTCATCTTCGTACAGTATTCAGAATCCTGCGCCATTAAGGCCGCAAGCTATGAAGTAGACAACGGCCAAACCGTGGAGATGACGGCTATCAGCACGCCAAATTTTGCCCCGATTTATGAAGCCATAGCCCAAACCAATCAACGCTATGCGCCGAAAGTACTGAACCAAATTCTGAGGCAGCTGTACAAAGCTTCTTATACCGGAACAGGTGCAGAGAGCGTAGTCGCCGTGAAACTTTCGCATATGGACGAACTCCCGCCCAATAAAAATGTGATTGTTGGCGTCGGAGTGATGGACTACGGCCGCAAAGTAACATTGTCTGAACTTCATGAAGATGCACTCTTCAAAAACAAGCAATTCTCACCGGAACTGGTTATCGGAGAATGCTTGGATGCGATGTTGAAGCAGGGCGGCGCTCCCATGTACTACTATTTGCAACGTTATGACGGACCGCTGGGTCAGCGAACTCAAAAGGAGCTCGCCGATAAAACTACAATGGAGGCATATCTCAACAACACAGATCGAAGGATTCGCGAGACCAGACGAGTAAAGTTACAGGACAAAAGTATTGCCGGCCTCATCAGCGTATTCCCCAATGACGCTTACAAACACCTTGTTCTGCTACACCAATCTGAAATCGATCTCACTGGGCTTGAAAGCCTCTTGAAGACCGTGGCCAAAGCCAAAATCAAGTCGGGAGAACAGCTCGACTACGACCTACGCAAGGACATCAGAATCTACGATTCCCTCAAGTACGGTGTCGATTACCTGAAAAACAGCACACCCCCACAGTCACCGTCATCAGCTCCAACTCTTTCAGCGGAACCCAACGGATCAGCGGGGGTGTCACCGACCACGGACCCAAACCACGCGTAAGCTTAAAGTCCATCTACTACAATGGTCAGGACTGAACGACATAGCAAATATGTGCTTCATCCCAGGAAGGAATACTGCATTAGCTCCATGCGCGGCTTTCGCCTGCACTAAGGATTTCATCATTATCAAAATCTGCTGTCATCACTACGCCGTGATTCCGTCATCGCCACCGCGCGATAATAGTACACATGGAACCAATCAAGGATGATGGACGGCTGGTGGCATTGGTCACCGGAGGTACGAGTGGTATCGGCCAGGCGACGGCGCGAGTGCTCGCTGTGCGGGACTGGCATGTAGTTTCGGTGGGACTCGATACAGAGGAGAGCATTCCCGAGACTCAGCATATTGGCCGCGGCGAACTGTTTACCTACGAGATGGACGTCACCAAGCCGGCTGACATCACGCGCATTCTCAGCGCTCTCCCCCGATTGGATGCCATCGTCCATTGTGCGGGATTCGGCATCGCTGGTTCTGCGGAATGCACACCAATGACGCTCGCTCGCAAGCAGTTCGATGTGAATTATTTTGGCGTGTTGCAGGTCAACGAAATCGCACTGCCGTTGCTGCGCCGTACCGCGGCACGCAACCGTAAGCGGGGACGAGTCATCGTTGTCGGCTCGATTGGAGGACGGCTGGGTTTGCCGTTCCAATCGCACTACTCTTCCACAAAGGCGGCGCTGGAAATGTATGTGGAGGCGCTGCGGTTGGAGGGGCGCCGTCATGGCATCACCGCCACAATCATCGAACCGGGTGACCTATCCACTGGATTCACCGACTCGCGTATCCTCGCCGAACCAGCCAATTCACCGTACTACGACGAATGCCAACGTTCGGTCGGGCAAATGGCTCATGACGAGCAGACCGGTGACGGTCCGGAAAGCGTGGCCCGAGTCATCGTCGCGACGCTCGGCAAACGCAATCCTCCAGTGCGCATCGCCGTCGGCGGCAGCTACAAGGCCCTGATGCAACTCAAGCGTTTCCTACCGGATCGCATAGTCGAATTCGTCATGCGCCGTATCTATATGAAGCCGTAATACGCGAACAGGGAGAATCACTGAGCATATTCTTGCCCTACCTGACTGGCAAGAATAAACAACATGGGAGGCGTCACCGTTGAGTAGCGCATTGACCATTTTCATCGCGTATGCTCCTGGAACGCTGAGCCTTGTCTGCGACCTCTTCGACCCCTATAGCGGGATTTTCGGAGCTTTATTCAAGTTTGTTGTTCTCTTCATTACTGGCACGTCGCTCATCAACGTGTATGCGCGCAAGGACACGTTGGCTAACACCTCGGAACACAACTACTACAGCTACCCTCGAATCCCACGGCATCATGAAGGAACAGACCGGCCGCGCGGCATCACTCGCCGTATACAAATCCATGCTGGGACTCGTACGTCTCTGCTCGGCCCTCACCGTAGCCTGCTCAATCGGACTGAACGGCACGCTCACCCTCATGGTGGTGATATATCCGACAGATATTTCCCTGTCACCCGCCAACTTCCCCGGCAACAAAGTGGTGGGCATATTCCTACTCATCGTCGGCCTGGCCACGTCCATCGCCTCGGCCATCTACTTCTGGAAGGCCGCCTCCCAACTCAGCCGAAGCGTAACGGCCCAACACTAGGAATGTTCGCTCACTGCGAGCGCCTTATGCCAACAGTTCCGTCCCAAGCACATCATCGATAAGCCCACGTCCGCGCATATCTGTGGTGTTGACTCGTCATTCATTGACAATCAGCGAATCCAAAAGCGTTTTCTCGACCAATTCGAAGAAACGCTTCGATGAGGTGCAGCCCAGCGAAGCACATTCTCGACTCGCCCACAGATTCGCCTCGCCCAGCTCTGCTCAGCAGGAGCTAAACCTCAATCAGCCCGAAGAAATGACCCGCTCAGAACTCACCAGCGAATCAAAACCTCTTCCTAATCGATGGTTTGCTCCGCTCAGGACTACTTCAACAGGGCAAAACCTCGACGGACTAGAGGGAATGTTCCGCCTAGATCTGTTCAGCGAAGCGAAACCTCGACAAACCTGAGGGAACACCCCGCTGAATCATCACCAGTGGCGCAACCCAGAGAGCCAGTAGAGGAAAAGCCCCGCTTAGCGGCCTCTCAGCAAAGCAATACCTTGGCCCATCCGAAGATTTGCCCCACTGAGACTGCTCAGCGAAGCAAAAGCTCAACTCAACCGTAAGAACACTTCACTGACCGCCCATCAGTGAGCCAAAATCTCCATTCACCAGAGGATTTGCCTCGCTAATCATGCAAAAGTGCTTTTTAAAATCGCTGGGAGGTTATTCATTTCCTCGGTTATTCCTCCAATCATCTAAGTCAAAAGAACTCAGCACACGCACGCCAATATTCTCTCTCGGCGTTCCACGAACCATTCCCTCATATTCGGGACTACAGTAAACGGCAGATGTAGCCGATTGTGCCCGGTCCGAAGGAGGACATTATGGGATTGTTTGATTCGCTGAAGAACATGTTCGCGCATCACGAACACCATCATGGAGGTGGCATCGGGCAACCGCTCACTCTCGCCGATGCCAAAGCAGTGTTGGCCTTTATCGTGGTGCATCAGCAGCTTGCTGACATGCGCAAGGTGGCGGATGCAGTCAAGCAATTGCAGGATGAGATGCCTCAGTACATCACATTCGGCATGTCGCATTATTACAGTGAGCCCAAGCGCGTGCGCTTCCAGTCCGAAGGTGGCAAGTTCATCGACGCGGACGCCATCGCCACCGCATTTGCCGAAACCACCGTATTGCAGGACGAGTGCGAAATCCAGCATCTTATGGGCGATATCGAAGACAACCGTGAGCATCGCGATCCGGCAAAGACGCCAGCAGTGCCGATTGACGAACTCGTGCGCGTCACCGATGAAAGGCTTGCGACCGGCAACGATGAGGAGCAAAGTCGTGCATGGCTGTTCGCCTTATTCGATCAGCTCGATGACATTGCCGAGGCGACAAAGAACAACCTGGAGCCGCTTGTCACAGCGTTGGATACGACTCTACAAAACAGCTCCGCTACTATTGGCAACTCCGCCACTACCGACGCTGGCAACAGCAGCAACAATGCCGATGCCGGCGATGCCCGTTCCCGTATCATCTCCCTAATCGCCGACGCTCTCTTCCCGGCCGCAGAATCCTCGAAGACAAGCGAGTCCTCAGCATCCGCCGCCATCCGCGAACTGATGCTCAATCCCACCGCAACATCGCTCAATTACATGCTAGCCATAGACGTACTGCGCGCCCATGGTCTCACTATTTACCGGTGAGTCCGAGAAGTCAACCGGTGGTTCATACGGCAGTGGTTCATACGGCACATGCCGCACGAAACTGCTATGCACGAACCACTGTGTCCGAACAACGAGAACGCGCTACTTCTCCAGCTTCTCCAGCTTCTCCAGCTTCTCCAACTTCTCCAGTGCCTTTAACAGCGAATCGACATGTCCTTTGGCACGCACGTTGTAGCGCGCAATCGCCACGGAGCCATCGGGATTGATGACGAGCGTCGAGCGGATCACACCTACGTGCATCTTGCCGTAGAGCTTCTTTTCGCCGTATGCGCCGTACAGCTTGTGCACGGTCAGGTCGGGATCAGACAGCAGCGGGAACGTGAGATGATCACGCTCGGCAAACTTGCGCAGCTTATCGAGCGAATCCTTGGACACACCTAGCACCACAACATTCTGCGATTCCAGCCGAGCAAGATTATCTCGAAAATCACAAGCCTCAGTGGTGCATCCGGGCGTCATCGCGGCCGGGTAGAAGTACAGTACAACCCTGCGGCCGGCATCGAGCACGTCAGACAGGTTGATTGATCCGCTCTCTGTAAACCCAGGTATAACCGCCGGCAGAGTGAAATCGGGCGCCACGCTCCCCTCTTGCAGACGTTCCGGCATTGAATCAGAGCTATCAACAGTAGTGGTCATGATTCCCATCATAGAACCCTTATCAACAGCGCTAGTAAAGTTATCCAGAGGTCAGTCACACAACTGCGGATCGGCAAAACGGCGATTCTGCAACACCGGCAATGTTCAACGCGCGGAATCAAGGCACTCACGACTCAGCTCAGCAGTAATGAGATCGGCTTCCCTATCGCCCACCGCAGCATCACGCGCGAATCCGTCGATGATCTCCAGATTCCGTTCCGGCTCCTCCGCCACCGTAAATTGCGCAACCGCGACGGACAGATGACCACTATTTTCGCATGATGAACAAACCATTTTGAATTCACAATTCTCTATGCTCGGCGCAGCATACGTTGTGCCGCGTCGCAATACTACAGCACGAAAGGATCCTTCGTCTGAGAGCAAACGACATAGCCTCACACCAGTCCCAACGTTTTGAAGGCGTTGGCCAGGCCGTCCTCGTGAATGTCGGTGGTGGTGAAGTCGCAGAAGGCTTGGATGCCATGAATGGCGTTGCCCATGGCTACGGATGTGCCGGCGGCTTTGAGCATGGCGGTGTCGTTGTCGGAGTCGCCGATGGTGATGGTGTCGGCAATGGCATAGCCCAGCAAAGAAGCCACGTCGCGCACAGCGGTACCTTTGTCGATGCCGTTGATGAGCAGTTCGCCGTTATTCGGCGAGATCTTGTCGTATGAGCCGTGCACGAGTTCGAACCATGGGCTCAAATCACGTTGAGTCTCCTCGAAAGTCACGTCAGGATTCGGCGAGGTGAAGTATGACCCCTTGCTCACATGAATCGTATGTCCCAACGTGGAGCCGGCCGGAACCTCGACCTCGTCCAGCAGATGCCAGAACCGCGCAAACTCACCACGATTCCAGGTCTTGCCTTTCGATTCCAGATGTTGACGGTAGCCTTCCGAGATGTACATGCCATCCGCACCTTGCCATTGGTAGCTCTCGATATGATGCTTGGCAAAATACGTCATCGCCGCATCGACCGCTTCAGGAGGAACGAGATGCTGGAACAGCAGCCTGTCTCCGATATTCGCCTGAGCGCCCGCCACGGAAACCACGCCATCGAAACCGAGGTCGAGGATGCTGCGTTCGATTTTTGGCACGGAACGCCCGGTGCAGATGAAGAGCTTGTGGCCGTTGGCCTGGGCTTGTTTGCAAGCGATTTTGGCAGATTCGGGTACGACGTGGTTTTCGTCGGCTAGGGTGCCGTCGATATCGATGAATACGAGTTTGCTATTGGTTGTCATGGTTACCTTCGTGACTGGTTGGACCTCCCCCAGTCAGCTTACGCTGACAGCCCCTCCAGAGAGGGCGAAGAAAATCCCGCCTAAAAAAACCTACAAGCATCACACGGCGTAGGCGGCCCAGCGGCCGTGGGTGTGCTGGACTTCGATGGGCATACCGAACAATTCCGACAAGCGTTCGTCGGTCAGGCCATTCTCCAACGAACCGGTGTAGACGATGGTGCCAGCACCGGGATTACCCATTGAGTCCACGCCCGCTTCGGTGGCATCCTCAGCAGGAATCGGCTTGCGTCCCATAATGGCGATGTGGTCGAAACCAGCCGGAATCTCCTCCAAGCGATGGGTGACCAGCACCACGGCACGCTCGGAGTTCTCTTCGCCGATTCGGCTCAGTGTGCGCATCACCTGCTCGCGGCCGCCCAGGTCAAGGCCGGTGGTCGGTTCATCCATGATGAGCAGCTCGGGATCTCCCATCAGCGCACGGGCGATCAATACGCGGGTGCGTTCGCCTTCGGACAGTCGCCACATCTCCTTGCCTTCCAGATAGGAGACGTGGAAATCACGCAGCAGCTGGCGGGCGTGGGCGTATTCCTCTTGCGTGTAGGTGTCGCGCCAGCGCCCGGTCACGGCGGACAGGCCGGTGACCACGGCGTCCAGCGGGTCCTCGAACTCGGGGAACTGCCGGCCCAGGTCGGCAGAGGCGAGACCGATGCGGGTGCGCAGTTTGAATACGTCGTATTTGCCGAGTTGATGGCCGAGGATGAATACGCGGCCCTCTGAGGGGAAGGTGCGGGTAGCCAGCATGCCGACCGCGGTGGATTTGCCGATGCCGTTCGGACCGAACAGCACCCAACGCTCCCCCGCGTTGATGGTGAGGTTCACGTCGGTGATGATGACGCGACGGTTGCGCCGGAATTCGACGTTGTCGAGTTGGAGGACGGTGTTTGTCATGAGTGAAATACTAACTATGATTCGCGGTCTGAGAACTCCCCTCAGTCACCTGCGCCGGACTGAGGGGAGCACTCGTTGCAGCGCTACTTACTTCTTCTGCTCGTCGAGCACGGACTGGTAGACTTCCACGGTCTTGTCGGCGATGGTCTCCCAGCTGAACACGTCGCGGGCGCGTTCGTAGCCGGCCTGGCCCATCTTCTTGGCGAGTTCGGGGTCAGCCATGATCTTGTCGATAGCGGCGGCCATATCGTGTACAAACTTGTCCGGATCGGTGGGAGTGCCGGTGCCGTCGTGCAACTGGTCAATCGGAACCAGATAGCCGGTTTCACCGTCGACCACAACCTCCGGAATACCGCCGGTGGCGGATGCGACGACCGGCAGACCGCAGGCCATGGCCTCAAGGTTCACGATGCCGAGCGGCTCATAAATACTCGGGCAGATGAAAGCATCACAGCCGTGTTCCAAAGCATTCAGCTCAGGCTTCGGCAGCATTTCTTCAATCCAGACGATGTTGCCGCGCTCCTCATCCAGCTTGGCGAACGCAGTCTTGACCTCTTCGGCGATTTCCGGGGTGTCGGGCGCTCCCGCGCACAGCACCACCTGAATGTCCTTGGAAATCAGATGTAGGGCCTTGAGCAGGTATGGCAGACCCTTCTGACGGGTGATGCGGCCTACGAACAGCAGGGTGGGCTTCGAGCGGTCGATGTGGTAACGCTCGAACACCTTCCAACCCGGATCGTCTGGTGCCGGGGTAGCGAAGTCGGCCATGGTGATGCCGTTGTACACCACAACCACCTTGTTCGGATCGAGGTTCGGGTAAGCAGTCAGAATATCCTTGCGCATACCGCCGGACACGGCGATTACACGGTCGGCGTTCTCGTAGGCTTCCTTTTCGCCCCAGGAGCTCAGGTTGTAGCCGCCGCCGAGCTGTTCGCGCTTCCATGGGCGGAACGGTTCCAAGGAGTGGGCGGTGATGACCAGCGGCGTACCGTGCAGCATCTTGGCCAGGTAGCCGGCCAGGCAGGCGTACCATGTGTGTGCGTGGATGATATCGGCGTCAACGTCGTTGGCAATCTGCAGATCCACGCCGAAGGTCTTCAATGCCGGATTGGCATCGGCAAGCTCGGACGGCGTATCGTATCCGACAACCTTTAGACTGCCCTTGGCATTAGCGGCATTGGGAATCGCGGGGATATCAGCCTCGGTGCGATTGCCATCAAACGCACGCACGGTCACGTCAATGCGCTCGGCCAAAACCTTGGACAGCTCCTCGGCGTGTACGCCGGCACCGCCATACACATGCGGCGGGTATTCGCGGGTTAGAATATCAACTTTCATCGGACTGCCTCTCCTTCGTGCGTCAGAAAGAAACTCAAGCACTTCTTACTTTAGGGCACCGCATACAAGAAAACGCACAACTTCCGTCGTGCGTTTTGCTTCTCAAGCCGGATTTACCAGGCAAAAGATCAGACGGCCGTGCCGTTCTGATCCAAATTCGGATTATGCTTGGAATCGCCAGCCGTAAAGAACAGGCTCAGCACACCCACAATGAACACCGCTGAAACGGTGATGATCAGCCACATCGGATGGCTTGGCAGCCACATAACCACGAAGAACGCGATAATCGCGATGGCGATCAGCGTCCAGCTGCCCACGCGGAACCACTGACGCAGCGAATGCGGTGCCTTGAACATCTTCGGATCCGTGTAGTTCGGGTTAGTGGTCAGCAGGGTTTCGGTGTCCGCAATCATACCGCCGCTGGGCTTCCATTCGGTGCCGTCGGTGCCGTCCTGCAGACGCTGGGACTTCTGCTGCAGCTGATATTCGTCAATCATTCCCGAACGGCCACGGCCACGGGTCTGGTCATACTGCGACGGCACTCCCCTGCGGCCTGCTTTGGCTTGGGCACGGCGTTCTGCACGATTCGGCATTCCACTACTCCTGTTTCGACGGTGACACTGTTGGCTATATTACTCGCTTATCGGCGGCAATTTGCCACCAGTCCATCGGAACCCACTGTGTGTCATTGTATTTTCAGTCAGCGATGCGGGCAGTCGGTGATACGATAGGTTTGCGTATGGAAGTCGCAAGTGACCGCAGTGCCATCCGCGAATACCGAACGCTGCACCAGCGGATCATCATCCACGAACTCATGACGAACCAGTTCCTGCATGCCGACCCGCTCATGGAATGCAGCGACCGTATGGCAGCGTTCGATGTCGTTTTCCGTGCGAGCGCGCTGTTCGTCATCCATGTCGCCGTCAACGCCGATGTATGCGGCATCGCGAATCAGGTATGGAGCTCCGCCGTTGAGCAAGGCGTACAGCATGTAATCGTCGCCGTCCACCACACGCTCCATCATCCACGGTTCGATAACGCAATCATGGTAGACGAGGTTATACAGCGGCACCGGTACACCTTGGCGCGGCTCGTTGGGTGAGCGCATCTGGAAGTCGTATGGCGCGTAATGGCAGAATACCAGGCTCGGCACCGCCCAGTCCGATACCTCTTCGGACGAGGAGAGGATGCCGTGCGAAAGCAGGTATTCGAAGCATTCGGCGCGGCGGTCAAAGCATTCGCGGCGGGTCATGCGGTGTTCGGGGTTCGAGCATTCGTCGCCTTCATTGCAGGTGAATACGTCCAAGTATGCACAGTCGAGCTTGATGCCATGCGCGGCAATCTGGGTGAAATTGCGGCGTACGTAGTCCGGTGCGAGTTCGGCGCATAGATAGGTCTGGTGGCCGCCCGCCCAGCGTGCGTGTTCGGGCATCGTACCGTCTGCCAGCCGAATCGCATTGTTGGCATCAAAGGTTTGTGCGGTGAAGTAGTAATCGCGGTACTGGTCATGAGTGCCGAAAATATCGCCTTGCTCATGGCAGGCGTCGACCAGCGACTTCATGCCTTCCCAGCCGCCTGCCTCCTGACAAGCCGGCAGATAGTCGGGGTGTGCGTTGTCGTATCCGGGCTGTGCCCAACCATCCAAGTGCATGTACAGTCGGCCTGCACCCATGCCGTGCAGTGTGCGCATCTGCTTCTCGCGCTGCGCAAAGGTGACCAATGAATCGTTCTTTTCGGGGTGGTCCTTGTCATAGTAGAACGAGTCGGGCTGCACTTTGGTTTTGATGCCGACGTGCACCCATGAACGACCAATCAGGTCACGCACGGAGGGATTGCGCGCCGCCTTTTCGGCGAGCGTACGCAGGCGGCCGCGTTCATTGACATACGAGCGGTAGGATTTGCATACCGCCGTGTGGTCGGCGTGGTCGAGGAACTGGTAGCGTACCACGCGGCGATAATTCATTGTGCCGAGGCTTGGCTCAAACCAAGTATTGATATGGGTGTACGGGCCATTGCTGGGATGGTCGATGCCGTAACCGGCATTCCATGGAGTTTCGCAGATGGCGATATACCCGTGTCCGTCTGCGCGAAGCTGCGCGAACCACGGCATGTAACCGCCAGCCGTTTCGAAGCGGCCGTCGAAGGTGATATCTTTGGTGCTCACGGCGGTAGGCCATGTGTTGGGAATCATCACGCCCTGTTCGTGGGTAATAAGCGTCACGTCGTGGGAGTCGTCACGGTCGAAGGCGATTGCCGCAGGCCACGTCACACCGGTGACGGTCAGCCCTTGCTCATTGAGCGGAATCCATTCGAAGAGCACATCGCCTGAGGCGCGCTCCACCCATACATAGGTTTCAAAGGAGTATGCGCTGTGCCCAAAGCCGGTGAAGATGCTGCGAATGCCGGTTCCCGTGCCGGTTTCGCGTTGTTCGTGGGTGATGGAAGTGGCATCGGCGAACGCGAAGGTGCCTTGCGTGCATTGCAGGGTCGGCTTGAAATCAGCGCAGGTATTCCATTCGGCACCGTCGCGCGTAAAAGCGAACTGCATCGTTCGTTCATCGAATCGCACGGTAGTGCCGGATACGGTGAATTCCATAGTTAAAGTGCTCCTGTATGTTCTCGATTGCTCCCGATTATGGGAACTCGCTCATATAACAAGATTTAGGGGTGGTCTGCTGTTTGAGACCACCCCCAGTCGGCTTTGCCGACAGCCCCCGCCAGCGGGGGCTAGCGCTGTCTGTTTATTACTTACTACTTTTTGGTCAGTGCGGTGAACACTGGGCCGCCACCGTAATCGAATTCAACGCCGGAGACCGCGGAGGTGCTGGCTGCGGTGGCATTCTGGTTCCACAACGGGATAGCCGGAAGGTCCTGCAGCAGAATCTCCTCACCTTGCTGATAATACTTGTCGGCTTCCTCGGTGGACGGGGCGGAAAGAGCCTTGTCCATCATGGCATCGAACTCGGGGTTCTTGTAGTTGCCGCTGTTGCCGCCCTTGCCGTCGGCCGAACTGGAATCGTACAGCTGTACCAGATAGTTGTCCGCGGATGGATAATCAGGGCCCCAACCACTGCGGTATGCGGAGGTCATCTTACCCGAATCCACATTGGACAGGAATTCGTCGGAAGTGGACATCGGGATGCTCTTGGCATCGATATCCAGCGTGTTCTTGACGTAGTTGCAGATTGCCTCAACCCAGTTCTTCGCAGTGCCATCAGCATTGTATGCAATGCCGAACTCACCGCTCCACGGGGAGATGGCGTTGGCCTTGGCCCACAGTTCCTTAGCCTTCTTCGGGTTGTACTTCAGCACTTCATTGCCCTTAAGGTTCTTGGAGTAGGCGCTGATTGGCGCTGCAATGAAGTCAACGGCCGGCGTGGACGTGTTGTTGAAGATCTTCTCGGCGATGGTTTTGCGATCGATGGACATGGAAATGGCCTGACGACGCAGATTGCCTTCCTCATTCTGGCCGAAGTGGTCAAGCCATTCCGGAATGGTGAAGGTGAGGGTGTTGCCACCGGGCTGATTGTAAGCCTTGATTGACTTATCGGACTGGAAGGTCTTCAGTGCGGTGGATGGGATGGCGTGAGTGAAGTCCAGGTTGCCGCCGCGCAAATCAGCGTAGGCGGAGTCCGGAGATGTGTAAATCATGAAGTCAAGGCCATCATTCTTGGCCACGCGATTGCCCTTGTAGTCAGGGTTCTTGACCATCTTGATGCTGCGGTTATGGCTCCAGGAAACAAACTTGTACGGGCCGTTGCCAACAGGGTTCTCACCGAACTTCTTCGGATCCTTGAACGCGGATTCCGGAAGCGGCATGTACGCGTGGCTGCCGGACTTGACCGGGAATGCGGAATCAGGCTGGTTGAGCTTCACATCGATGGTGTAATCGTCCACAACCTTCAGACCGGAGAGCGTTGCGCTCGGGTCAACATCCGACTTCTGCAAATCGTCATAACCCTGAATGGTGCTGAAGAAGCTGGCGCTACCCTGCTTGTTGGCACTGTTGGCGGTGTAGTTCCAGGCATCAACGAATGAATGAGCGGTGACCGGCGTGCCGTCGGTGAACTTCCATCCCTTCTTAATCTTGATGACATAATGCGTGGCATTGTCGCTGGAGGTGATGCTCTCAGCCACCTCGTTGTGAATGCCGCCCTTGACATCATAAGTAACCAAGCCTGCAAACAGCTGATCGACGACCTTGCCGCCGCCTGCCTCGGTCACAGCGCCTGGGAACAGCGGGTGTGCCGGTTCGCTGCCGTAGACGGAAATGATATTGGAGCCTGACGTGCTGCTGGCATTGCTGAATGAACCAGTCGATCCGCAACCGCTGAGCAGCATGACGATAGCCGCTCCGGCCGCAACCAATGAGGTGATGTGGCGTGTTTTCATAATTCTCTCCCACAGTGTTGTTGTCGCATTGTAGCGATGAAAGAACATCATAGGGGTGTCATGTTAACTAATTATGAATAATCTCGAAATACAAACAATTAAATTGCAGACACAAGAATTCCACACGAACTTCTCTAGACGACACACAAATAATGATTGTCCATTCGTATGATATGACATTAATATCTATTTTATACATTGAGCTATAATTAACTTATCGCTCATCCAAGCGAAAATGTCAAAGGAGACACATATGAGCAAAAAGAATCTTAATGGGATTAATCATACATTTGCATCAGGTATGGTATACATTATCACCATAATCCTTCTTTGCTCTACCTGCATCACCAGCAAACAGGGAAATCTAATCTCTTTTATTGCTGTCACTTTCAATATAAGAGAAATGATAACATGGACATTAATTTCCATATTATCATTTACATCAGGTTTAATAGGTTTCAATCTATATCAAAAAAGTAAAAGGACACCTCTACTTATTTGTTTTATCATTAATTTTTACTATTTTGTTATAAGTATTCTAACCCTGTAAAGGATAATGCCATGAATAAGCTACAATCAATAATAGGAAGTACCGTCATAATTATAGCTTCATTTGCCTTTTTTTCAACACCAGCATATGCTGAACAAAACTATACTTCCAATGAATCAATCAACAATGCTGTAAGTTCCATTGTAAGTAAAGAATTCAATAATAGAGCACAGCATGACCCATCAATTGCAGAAATTGGCCCAGTGACCGTTGAATTGACTCAGACTTTTATACAAGAAAACGGAACTGATCCATCACAATTGGCAGATATATTTTTACATAACCTTGATAACATCACTACAAATAACACTATGGACGAAAAATTTAATAGCCCATTAATCCTACGTGGAACTCAAACGTATTCTGCATGCGTTTCAAGTTTTTTGATGCAAATCGGCATTAAATGGATCTGTCAAGATTTTAGAGCTAGTGTTCTAAACGGAGCTATCACTAATAAGTTAATGCTTGGCACCTCATACGATAAAGGAATAGGAATAGGCGCCTGGTCTCATAATAGAAGTTGGTTCGAACAACCAACTTCAAAAGAACTTGATGTTAACTATAAAGGTAACGTATCTGCTGTGATAAAGGGAGGATCCATTAGTTATCCTTTAACCGTAATGGCGATTTTCGACGTCAATGCGTCCAATCTCAAACAACATTTCCAGTGAATAAATAATTAGCGGCTGTTTTGGTCCGTACTCATGTACCAAAACAGCCGCTAATCATTTTCGCAGACTGTGATTCATAATAACCTTCAGCGAGGCAGCATCATCGGGCGGTCAGATGCCTTGATTGGTGCCGGAAGCTCGCTGGTCTTCTCGCTGGAGAGGTATTCGTCCACGGCGGCAGCGCAGGAGCGGCCTTCCGCAATGGCCCAGACCACGAGGCTCTGGCCGCGGCCGGCATCACCGCAAACGAACACGCCATCCTGAGAAGTGGCGAAGTTGTCGTTGCGGGCGATGTTGCCGCGCTTGTCGAGCTCGACCGGCAGCTGGTCGACCAGCGTGGTGGTATCCGGGTGCAGGAAGCCCACAGAGATAAGCACCAGATCGGCCGGAATCACGCGCTCGGTGCCGGGCTGGCGGGTGAACGGTCCGTTCTCGCCGGGAGCCACGTTCACAATCTTCAAGCCGGTCACATGGCCACGCTCATCAGCCACGAAGCCTTCCGCAGTAGCGGAGTCCTCAATGGTGACCTTGGACTGTTCCTCTTCAGAACCGACGAAGTTCACGGAATCGGTGTTGTACAGATATTCGCCGCCTTCGGCCATCGACGTGGTCTTCTGGTAGAGACGAGCGAAGGTAGGCCACGGCTGATTATCCGGACGGGAGGTCGGTTCCTTCGGCATGATCTGCAGCACGGTGACGGACTTGGCACTCTGACGGATGGAAGTACCAAGGCAGTCGGAGCCTGTGTCGCCACCGCCGATGACCACCACATGCTTGTCCTTTGCGGTGATGTCGTTGACGGGCTTGACGCCGAAGACGCGGCGAGTAGCATCTGGCAGGAAGTCGAGAGCAAAGTGGATGCCATCAAGCTCGCGGCCCGGAATCTTCATATCGCGAGGCACGCGGGAGCCAATAGCCACAACCACAGCATCGTAACGATCGCGCAGCTCATCCCAAGAGATGTCCTTGCCGATTTCCACGTTGGTGCGGAAGCGGGTGCCTTCGGCTTCCATCTGCTCGATACGGCGGTCAATCAGACCCTTTTCGAGCTTAAAGTTCGGAATGCCGTAACGCATCAGGCCACCGAGAGCATCATCCTTTTCGTAGACAACCACGGTGTGGCCGGCGCGGGTCAGCTGCTGTGCCACAGCAAGACCCGCAGGGCCGGAGCCGACTACGGCCACGGTCTGATCGGTCAGGCGCTGCGGCGGTAGAGGCTTGACATAGCCGAGCTCCCATGCCTGATCGATGATGGTGACCTCATCATTCTTAATCATGGTCGGCGGCTGGTGAATGCCAAGCACGCAAGCCTGCTCACACAGTGCCGGGCAGATACGGCCGGTGAACTCCGGGAAGTTGGAGGTCTGAGAAAGACGGTTGTAAGCGTCCTCCCACTTGCCCTGGCGGACCAGATCATTCCATTCAGGAATCACATTGCCGAGCGGGCAGCCGGTCATACAGAACGGGGTGCCGCAATCCATGCAACGTGCGGCCTGTTCGCGGGTCCACGGCTGCAGACCGGATTCGGCGTGCACGTCGAACCAGTCCTTGATACGTTCCTCAATGGGGCGTTCAGCCAGCCCGCGGCGGGTACGGACTTTCAGGAATCCTCTTGGGTCGCCCATGTCAGCGCACTCCTTCCGTGACGTGCTCGTAAACCTCTTCCCAGGCTCCGGGCGAATTGAAATCGATGTTGTTGGCCTTGGCTTCTTCCATAGCCTTGGTCATGGCCAAGTACTGCTTCGGCACCACATGAGTGAAGCGCTTGACCGTTTCATTCCAGTCCTCAAGCAGGGCTGCTGCGAACTGGGAGCCGGTCTCTTCTGCGTGCTGCTTTACGAGATCGTGTACCAGCTTGGCGGTTTCGGCGTTCAGCGATTTGAACAGGAGGCTGCCGGACTTGATGGCGCCCGGGTTGACCTTCTTCATGTCGAGGTCAAGCACGTAGGTGTTGCCACCGGAGAAGCCTGCGCCGAAGTTGCGGCCGGTTGGGCCGAGCACTACTACGGTGCCGCCAGTCATGTATTCGCAGCCGTGGTCGCCCACGCCTTCCACCACGAATGTGGCACCGGAGTTACGCACGGCGAAGCGTTCGCCTGCACGACCTGCCACGAACATCTGGCCGGAGGTGGCACCGAAACCGGTGACGTTGCCGGCGATGACGTTCTCGTGCTTGTCGAAGGTGACGCCTTCCTCGGAACACACGATCATGCGACCGCCGGACAGGCCCTTGCCGGCGTAGTCGTTGACTTCGCCGTAGATGCGCATGGTCTCGCCGCGCGGGATGAACGCACCGATGGACTGGCCTCCGGAACCGTGCAGGGTCATGTCGATGGTGTCGTCCGGCAGACCTTCCTCGCCGTAGCGGCGGGTGATCTCGTAGCCGACCATGGTGCCGACCGTACGGTTGACGTTGCGAATCGGCATTTCGATGCGCACGGGCTCCTTGCGTTCGAGGGCCGGCCGGGCAAGTTCGATGAGCTTGTTGTCCAGCGCCTTCTCCAGCTCGTGGTTCTGCTCGATGGTCTGGTGCAGGATCGTGCCGGGTACCGGACCAGCCTGCTTGAGCACGTTGGTCAGGTCGATGCCGCCGGACTTCCAGCGCTTGATGGCCTCGTCCTGATCCAGGCACTCAACGTGGCCGATGGCCTCCTCAAGAGTCCTGAAGCCGAGCTGGGCGAGAATCTCGCGCACTTCCTCAGCGATGAACATGAAGAAGTTGACCACATGCTCAGGCTTGCCACGGAAACGAGCGCGCAGCTCAGGATCCTGGGTGGCAATGCCCTGCGGGCAGGTGTTCTTCTGGCAGGCGCGCATCATGACGCAGCCTTCCACGATCAGGGCTGCGGTAGCGAAGCCGAATTCCTCGGCACCAAGCAGGGCGGCGATGACCACGTCACGACCGGTCTTGAGCTCGCCGTCGCACTGGACGACGATGCGGGAGCGCAGACCGTTCAGGATTAGCGTCTGCTGGGTTTCGGACAGGCCGATCTCCCACGGGGTGCCGGCGTGCTTGATGGCGTTGAGCGGGGCTGCACCCGTACCGCCGTCATAGCCGGAGATAAGCACCACGTCGGCATGGCACTTGGCCACACCTGCGGCGATGGTGCCGACGCCGAACTCGGAAACGAGCTTGACGTGGATACGTGCCTTCGGGTTGGCCATCTTCGCATCGTTGATCAGCTGCTTCAGATCCTCGATGGAGTAGATGTCGTGGTGCGGTGGCGGGGAGATGAGTTCCACGCCCGGGGTGGCGTGGCGGACCTTGGCAATCCACGGCGGAACCTTGGCTCCAGGTAGGTGGCCGCCCTCACCAGGCTTGGCGCCCTGGGCGAGCTTGATCTGCAAATCGGTGGCGTGTACCAGGTAATCAGAGGTGACGCCGAAACGTGCGGATGCGATCTGCTTGATGCGGCTGTAACGCTGCGGATCGTTGATACGGTCGTCGGATTCGCCGCCCTCGCCGGAGTTGGAGCGTGCGCCAATCGAGTTCATGGCGATGGCGAGCGTCTCGTGGGCTTCCTGCGAGATGGAACCGTAGCTCATGGCACCGGTGGAGAAGCGCTTGACGATTTCGGTGGCCGGCTCGACTTCGGAGATGTCGATGGGCTTGCGGTTGTTGTTGAACTTCATCAGGCCGCGCAGGGTCATGAGTCGGTTCGACGTGTCGTTGATGTGGTGCGAATACTTCTTGAACATCTGGTAGTCGCCACGGTGGGTCGACTGCTGGAGCAGGAAGATGGCCTCGGGATCGTTCAGGTGGTCCTCGCCGGTACGACGCCACTTGTAGTCGCCGCCAGTGCGCAGGTTGCGGTGCGGGGATGCGCTCCACTGGTTCGGGTAGGCCACGCGGTGACGAATGGCCACTTCTTCGGCGATTTCGTCAAGGCCCACGCCACCCACACGGGAGGTGGTGCCGGTGAAGTATTCGTCGATGACTTCCTTGCTCAGGCCCACGGCTTCGAACAGCTGTGCGCCACGGTAGCTCATGATGGTGGAGACGCCCATCTTGGACATGATCTTGAGCACGCCGGTGGACAGGGCCTTGGTGAGGTTCTTGACGGCGGTGTCCGCGTCGACCTTGAGGTAGCCGTTGCGGGCCAGGTCTTCCACGGATTCGAATGCCAGGTACGGGTTCACGCAGGCGGCACCGTAGGCGATGAGCAGCGCGACATGGTGAATCTCGCGCACGTCGCCGGCCTCGACGGCCATGGAGATCTGCGTACGGGTGTGGCGGCGCAACAGGTGGTGCTGCACGGCGGAGGTCAGCAGCAGGGACGGAATCGGGCCCCAAGTGTGGTTGGATTCACGATCGGACAGGACGATGAAGTTCTTGCCGTTATCAATGGCCTCGTCGATTTCGGCGAAGATCTCGTCAAGACGCTCCTGGAGGGCCTTGCCGCCGCCGGCGACCTGGTACAGGCCCTTGACCACGTACGGACGGTAGTAGCCGCCGAGGATACGGGCCTTGTCAAGTCGCTTGAGCTGGGCCATCTCATCAGAGTTGACCACGGGCAGCGGAATCAGAATCTTCTTGGCGTGCAGTTCGGAATCGGACAGCAGGTTCGGTTCAGGGCCGATGGCGGATTCAAGCGAGGTGACGATTTCCTCACGCTCCCAATCCAGCGGCGGGTTGGTGACCTGCGCGAACTTCTGGGTGAAGTAGTCGAACAGCATGCGGCTGCGGCTGGACAAGGCCGGCATCGGGGTGTCGTTACCCATGGAACCGAGCGGTTCCTTACCGGTGTTGGCCATCGGGGTGAGCAGCAGCTTCAGATCCTCTTCGGTGTAGCCGAAGGCGCGCTGACGGCGCTGGACGGACTGTCCGGAGTGGCTCACGTGCTCGCGGCGGGGCAGGTCGCTCATCTCGACCGAGTTGCCTTCCACCCACTTGCGGTACGGGTGCTGGGAGGCGAGGGTCTTCTTGATCTCCTCATCGGGAATGATGCGGCCTTCGGCGGTGTCGACTAGGAACATCTTACCGGGCTCAAGACGGCCCTTGGACACGATGTGTTCCTGCTCGATTTCCGGAATCACGCCGGCCTCGGAGGCCAGCACGATGTAGCCGTCGTCGGTGAGCTGCCAGCGGCCGGGGCGGAAGCCGTTACGGTCAAGCAGTGCACCCACCTGAGTGCCGTCGGTGAAGACGATGTCGGCCGGGCCGTCCCAAGGCTCAATCAGCGTATTGTTGTACTCGTAGAAGGCGCGCACGTCCGGGTCGAGGTCGGGGTTCTTCTCCCACGCCGGCGGCAGCATCATGCAGATGGCATGCGGCAGGGAACGGCCGGCGAGATGCAGCAGTTCGAGACACTCGTCGAAGGTGCCGGAATCGGAGTAGCCCGGGGTGGTGATGGGCAGCAGCGGCTCGAACTCGCCGAGCAATTCGCTGCTCAGGCGACCTTCACGGGCGGAGAGCCAGTTGCGGTTGCCCTGGATAGTGTTGATCTCACCGTTGTGGGCCAGCAGGCGGAACGGCTGAGCCAGCGGCCAGCTCGGGAACGTGTTGGTGGAGAAGCGGGAGTGGACGATGGCGATGGTGGCCTTCATGCGCTCGTCGTTCAGATCCTCGAAGAAGTGAGTGAGCTGCATGGTGGTGAGCATGCCCTTGTACGTAATGGTACGGGCGGACAGGGAAGCGAAGTAGACGCCTACCTCATGCTCGACGCGCTTGCGGATGCGGAAGGTCTTGCGATCCAAGTCCACGCCGGCCAGAGCACCGTCCGGAGAGGCGACCACGAGAGTCTTGAATCCCGGCATGGCGGCAAGGGCCTGCAGGCCAAGGCCGTCCGGGTTGGTGGGCACTACTCGCCAGGCGAGAACTTCAAGGCCTTCCTCGCGCACGATTTTGGCGATGGCCTGTTCCTGCTGACCGGAGGTTTCGATATCGCGGTCAAGGAAAGCGATGCCTGCGGCATAGTGACCGGCTTCCGGCAGTTCGGCGGGCACAGTGGCACGCATGAACTCATCCGGCATGCTCATCAGGATGCCTGCGCCATCACCGGTGTTCTCCTCGGCGCCGACGGCACCACGGTGATCGAGGTTGACCAGCACCTCGATGGCGTCGGTGACGATCTTGCGCTCGGGGCGCTTGTTCAAAGTGGTGACCATACCCACACCACAGGCGTCATGCTCATTGGAGGGGTCATACATACCGTCCGGAGCGTGGACCGTGAGATCGAGCGGGGCTTTGAATGTCACCGAAATCACCTCAATTGCTTGTGGGCACGTAAGGGAATCGTGCCTCTTCGTTCATTGCTGTTGACACAGTACCGTTGCGTCATGTCATTTACGTTTCGCGTGTCCATATACCGAGTCGCCATAAAAGTCAATAGTGATTCTCAAGCAATCTGTTATAGCCAATTATGGGGTGTTTCGGGCGTTTTAGCTCGCAATGTCTACTAGACCACAAAAAATTCGACACAGAAACGTCCGTATTGTGAACAGCAATCAACAGTTCGCTCAATGAATGTCGAGCAAACCGACGGAGGTGATCGCCGTCATACTGCATCATCATGTGCAGGCCGGTCACGAGGAACAGGTGCTACATCATGGTTCAGGCAAGCCGGTATTGGTCATCGGTAATCGCGAATCGTTTGTCAACATCAACTCCATGGATACTATATGCGCGCGAGGCGCAGCGGCGGCAGCGGAGCCTCTATGGCAGGCCGGCTGCCGGCGCTTCTTTGTACTGGGAGCGCCACACCCTGATGAGCAAAACACCAAGCGGAACGGCAATGGCAACGGCTTCGGTCCGCGACGACTGACCGCAATTCCGCAGACGCTGAATCGGCATGGCATCACGATTCCGCCGAACCAATGCATTGATTGCGAACGCACACTCGAAGGCGGGCGCGAGGCTGCGTGGCGATTGCTTGATCGCGAGTTCCAGACTGCACCGCCAACCCCAGAATGCGGCATCTTGTGTTTGTCCGATACCATCGCGATCGGCGCATTGCACGAGCTGATGGAGCACGGCATCCGCATACCTGAGCACGCTAAGCTCATGGGATTCGACGGTATCCCGTTCTCCGAATGCACTAATCCCGCCATCAGTACCGTGGCAATGGACGTTCCGGCCATGACGCGCACGGTCATCGATCGGATGGTTGACATGATTGGATCCGCAGCGCGTCACGAGCTGCCGCCTAACGCCATGCACGATCACATTCGATTCCAGGTGATACCGCGCACGTCAAGCGCGAATATCTAACTCTGCAGCGCAGAGCAAGTAGTAATCGGGAAAAACCCCAGACCCTTCAGATCTCTCGTTCGGAAGCGCGTAGGCAAGGCTGCCCCTGCACTACTTCAATCTGGGAAGGTGGCATGTCGGCACCCATACGCTTGGCCTGAATCTGCTCAAACAGCATGCGGAATGACCGCTCCCCCATGTCCAAGAAATTCTGGGTATAGCTGGTCAGAGAGGGTTCCCATAGGGCACCGAAATTACGATCGTCGAATCCGACCACGCTGACATCATCCGGCACACGTCGACCGGTTTCTCGCAAACCACGAATCACAGCGATCGCGGTTTCGTCACTGTCGGCAAAAATCGCGGTCGCCTCGCCACGACGGCCGAGTTCATGCCCTGCCTTGACGGCCTTCTCCAGATTGCCGTCGGATACAACAATGGGTTCGGGAGCCTCAATCCCCCGCTCCTCCAACGCATCTTTCCATCCATTGGCACGGGTGTTGTCAGTAGCTCCTTGCACCCGTCCAACGTAGAAGACGGTTTTGTGGCCGAGATCCAACAGGTGCATGGTCATCCAACGACCACCATCTCGTTCGGCGTTGATGATCTGGTAGTCGCCGTCGCCGAAACTGCCGCCGACCACGACCTTCGGCATATCCTTGGGAATATAGTCAAGTGCCGCGATACCGGCCTGATCGTATTCGTAAACAACCACTCCAGCCGGTCTGATCGACAGACCCATGCGCACACGTGCCTCGACGGATTCCATGTCGGATTCATCCAGGGACACGATGTTGAGCAGGAATCGACGTTTGCGGGCGGCGGCCTCAACGCCATGATTCGTTTCGGAGGTGGAAAAGGCGGCGGGATTGGCAGCGAATACCACTACCGAATCCATTTCCCGGTTCGACAAGGCACGGGCCACGATGCTGGGTTCATAGCCCAGTTCCTTGATGGCTTTGGCGATGCGCGCACGCCTGTCCTCGGTCACATTGACCGTGCCATTGAGATAACGAGACACCGTGGGAGCTGAAACTCCAGCCAGCTTGGCCACGTCTTTGATTACCGGACGAGTGCGTCCCGTACTTCTCGCCATTGTTTTCGAGCCCCCATTGTTCGCCGACTCGTCTCAGTCGTTACGCTTCTCATACAAATGTACACGCAAGACAACGGGTGCTGACTCCGTAGCATGCGCGGAACCAGCGAGAAACACCGAAGGTTGGCCGTATCTCTTGCATTCGTCATTGATATGCGTTATTCTGAAACCGGTTTCAGAAAGAAGCCAAAGAAATAAATCAAAGCTGCAAGGCTTTGACCAATGAAAGGAAACAGCCATGTCCTTCAAGGATTCCATGATTCGCGGTTTCGCTATGTACGGTCTGAGCTCCATGAGCCAGTGCGGTCACGCCAGCTCCAAGGTGTTCGTTGACCTCATGAAGGGTGACGACAAGGACGCTCGCTGAATCACTTCAGCACAGCGTTCCATATGAGATTGCACGTTATTAATGAGCGTCAATCCCCCGGCGTCAATTCGCTAATTCGATAATTGAATATCGCAATAACTGAACGATAACCGGACAACGGTGTCCATATATATACTTTTCTATTTCTTAGTAATTGTGAATTTCTCCAACCGGCATCTTCATTTCGTTACGCCGACTCCGCCCTATGAGTCGGTAAGCAAGAAATCTCCTGCTATGAAAAAGACATCCGACAATTGATACCACTGTAATCAGAGGCAAGCCATGGCGTTGGCAATGGCATCCGTGATTCTCCCCTGATTCCACTGCAATCGAGGACGAGCCGGTCAGATGCCGGCAAGGCCGAAGAACCGTTCGATAACCGAATCATTGAGCAGGCGCCCTCGGCGGGTGGGGATGACACGATTGCCGGATATGGTGATCAGACCTTCGTCAACCATCGGTCGAAGCGGATCGACGGCAATGGTCTGCCATGAAGTGTTCTCGTTGGCTGCGATGGCCTGATTGATGCGGCCGAGGTCAAGGCCTTCGCGCAAACGCAGGCCAAGCATGATGAGCTCTTCGAGGTTCTCCTCCGCAGTGATTGCCTCGCTATCGGCCCACGGTATGCGATGCTCGTTGATGGCAGTTCCCCACAGTCGCGGGTGCGCAATATCCCAGCTGCGCAGGCCGTGGGAGACGGGAACCACCCCCAGTCCGGCTTCCGCCGGACAGCCCCCGCCAGCGGGGGCGATGGCCTCGGTTGTGCCCCCGCTGGCGGGGGCTGTCAGCAAAGCTGACTGGGGGCGGTCAATCTCAGTCACATTGTTGTAATGAGAATGAGCACCCGGCCCTACGCCAGCCCAGTCGACATTGCGCCAGTAGCCTAGGTTGTGCTGGCTTTCGTATCCGGGGCGGGCCCAGTTGGAGACCTCATACCATTCGAGGCCGGCGGCGGCGAACAGGTCGTCAGCGATCTCGTATTTAGCGGCCTCGTCATCGTCATTGGGTTTGGGCAACGTGCCGGCGGCAATCTGACGGCCCATTTTCGTGGTCGGCTCCACGGTCAGTGCGTAGGCGGAGATGTGGTTCACGCCAAGATCGATGGCGGCCGTAACCGAGGTACGCCAATCGTCAAGGCTCTCCCCCGGAGCGCCGTAAATCAAATCCACGCTTGAGCGCAGCCCAGCCTTGTTCGCCGCATTGACGCCTGCGGCCACATTGGCCGGCGTATGTGTGCGGTCGAGAGTCTTGAGCACATGTGGTACGGCGGACTGCATACCGAAGGAAACACGGGTGAAGCCGCCGGCTGCGAGCTCATTGATGTAATACTCGTTGACGGTGTCCGGATTGGCTTCGGTAGTGATTTCCGCGTTGGACGCGATACCCCAAGTCTTGCGGATAGCATCCAGCATGGCTACCAAGTCACGAGCGGCAAGAATCGTGGGTGTACCACCCCCGAAGAATACGGTAGAAACCGGCGGCTCCGCGATGCCGTGATCGAGCTGCCACTGCTTGGTCGATTTCATTTCCCGAATGACCATATTGGCATAGTTGCCACGCGAGGCCCCCGCACCAAGATCCGTAGCCGTGTAGGTGTTGAAGTCGCAGTAACCGCAGCGCCGCAAGCAGAACGGGACGTGGATGTAGACCTCGAACACTAGCCCTCGGTCTTCTGAGCGGCGCGGATCTTGTCTTTGGTGTCGCGGTCGTTGGAGTCCTCGCCGGTGGACAGGGCTGCGATGAACGCCTCCTGCGGCACCTCCACATGGCCGAGCATCTTCATGCGCTTCTTACCGGCCTTCTGCTTTTCGAGCAGCTTGCGCTTACGGGTGATATCGCCGCCGTAGCACTTGGCGAGCACGTCCTTGCGCAGGGCGCGAATGTTCTCGCGGGCGATGATGCGCGAACCGATTGCGGCCTGAATTGGAATCTCGAACTGCTGACGCGGAATCAGGCCACGCAGCTTCTTGGTCATCATCACGCCGTAGCTGTAGGCCTTGTCGCGGTGCACGATGGCGCTGAATGCGTCCACCTTCTCACCCTGGATGAGAATGTCCACCTTGACCAGGTCGGCGGACTGCTCGCCGTCCTCATGGTAATCAAGGGAAGCGTAGCCTTTGGTACGGGACTTCAGCTGATCGAAGAAATCGAACACGATTTCGGCCAGCGGAATGCGGTAATGCATTTCCACGCGCTCGGTGGAAATGTACTCCATCGTGCCCATAATGCCGCGGTGGTCCTGGCACAGATCCATCACCGCGCCAATGAATTCCTTCGGCGTGATGATGTCGGCGGCGACCATCGGCTCGACGATCTTCTTGATCTTGCCGTCCGGGAACTCGCTCGGGTTAGTCACGTGGTGTTCGCTACCATCCTCGGCGGTCACGTCGTAGGTGACGTTCGGAGCGGTCTGGATAAGGTCGAGGCCGAATTCGCGTGACAGTCGTTCGTTGACGATTTCCATGTGCAACAGACCCAGGAAGCCGCAGCGGAAGCCGAAACCCAGAGCCACGGAGGTTTCCGGCGTGTAGATCAGGGCGGCGTCGTTGAGCTTGAGCTTGTCGAGCGCGTCGCGCAGTTCGGGGAACTGGGCGTTGTCGATCGGGAACAAGCCGGCATAGACCATCGGCTTGGGGTCGCGGTAGCCGGGCAGCGGCTCGGCGGCCGGGCGGACGGCCGAGGTCAGGGTGTCGCCCACCTTGGACTGGCTCACATCTTTCGCACCGGTGATGATGTAGCCGACTTCACCGGCGCCGAGCGCCTTGGTTCGGGTCATGTCGGGGCTGATCACGCCGATTTCAATCGGATCGTGGGTCATGCCAATACCCATCATGTGCACTTTTTCACGGTCGCGCAGTTCGCCGTCTTCCATACGGATGTAAGTGACGATGCCACGGTAGGAGTCGTAGACGGAATCAAAGATAAGCGCGCGGGCGGGCGCTTCGGGATCGCCGTGCGGAGCAGGCACATCCATGACGATCTGGTCAAGTAAATCGGCCACGCCTTCGCCGGTCTTGCCGGAGACGCGCAGCACGTCGCTTGGCTCGCAACCGATCAGGCCGGCGATTTCCTCGGCGTGCTTGTCCGGTTCGGCGGACGGCAAATCGATTTTGTTGAGCACGGGGATGATGGCCAAATCATGGTCGATGGCCATGTACAGGTTGGACAGGGTCTGCGCCTCGATGCCCTGGGTCGCATCGACGAGCAGCACCGCACCCTCGCACGCGGCCAACGCACGGGACACCTCGTAGGTGAAGTCCACGTGACCGGGGGTGTCAATCATACCGAGCGTGTATTCGGTGCCATCGAAGGTCCACGGCACGCGTACGGCCTGGGATTTGATGGTGATGCCGCGCTCCTGCTCGATATCCATACGGTCAAGGAAGCGGTCGCGCATCTCACGCTCAGGCACGATGCCGCTCAGCTGCAGGATGCGGTCGGCCACGGTGGACTTGCCGTGATCGATGTGCGCAATAATACAGAAGTTGCGAATCACCGACTGATCGGTGGAACCCGGCTGATTGTGTTGGACGACCAACGCATTCCTCCTCTTGGCATATACTCAAACTTCACCTAGTGTAGCCGAGGGACTGTATTCGGCGTGGCATTGCACGGGTTTTTCCGGGGCACATGCTATCCTCTTTTATTTGTATGTCCTTATAACACACATCGTTTGGAGTAAACGTGGCAAACATTAAGTCGCAGAAGAAGCGCGTGCTCACCAATGAGAAGGCGCACCTTCGCAACGTGGCTGTGAAGACCGGCCTGAAGACCGCCATCCGCGCCACCCGCGAAGCCATCGCCGCCGGTGACAAGGCTGCCGCCGAGGCCGCCTACAAGGTTGCCGCCCAGAAGCTCGACAAGGCTGCTGGCGCTGGCGTGATCCACAAGAACCAGGCCGCCAACCGCAAGTCTGGCCTCGCTGTTGCGATCAACGCTCTGTGAGCATAAGCCTCTTGAGGTTTTAGAAGGTCCCGCAAGTCATGTGATTTGCGGGACCTTTTGTATCTCCGTTCAAAGAGGTACATTGACATTCTTGCGAAATGATATCTCCGTTCAAAGAGGTACCGAATACGGAAAACCCAAGTATAAACACCGTCATTGCAACACTTATACTCAACGTTTCGTGCTTTAGACACCTCTTTGAAAGCAGTTAGCATTCTGCAGAGGGCCAAATATACCTCTTTGAAGGCAGTTAGCCCTGAGATAGCCTTGAACCATCCTGAGGCGTATCCTCATCATCCACGGTATTAGCGTTACCTCGGCCACCTGATTGCTGAATATGCCGATTTTCGCTAGGCAAATACACATGTCGCCGTTCGATGGCACCGGGCAAGGTGACATTGAAACCGACCGAAAGCAGTCGCAATGCCACCACAATGATGACAATCAGCACATCAAGCAGTATTTCCGAGCGCATATCAAACCAGCCGTATCTCACGCCACGCCATACCAGTACGGTCAGAATGCAGCCGATGAACGAAGGTACGGCATAGAGATGCTTATCACGAATAATCATCGGTACGTCACCGATGAAGAGATCTCGAATAAGGCCACCGGCGAGAGCGGTGAACATGCCGAGGAATACGGCGGTCATGCCTGAAGATCCGTAGGCCAGTGCCTTGGCAGTGCCGTTGACCGCGAACAGACCGAGGCCCAAGGCATCGATGACAGTCATCGTCCATTTGAGTTTGGTGATTTCCGGATGAGCCACCACCGCGATGACGCCAGAGAACAGCGTGGTGAGTACATACCCTTTATCGGTGATGCCGACCGGAGGCAGAGCACCGAGCATCACATCGCGCACGAGACCTCCGCCGAGTGCAGTCAGCCAGCCGCACAGCATAATGGTGAAGATGTCATAGCCCTTGCGAATGGCGGCAAGTCCGCCGGACAGTCCCCAACACAAAATAGCGAGGTAGTCGATGACCACAAAAACGATGTTGTTCTCCAACGCCACCTGCATGAGCCGCTCCCCTCTTGTACCATTTCGGTTCGTCTCAGTCCGTCTTCGTTCTGTTCTCTTTCATCCTCATTCGGCGCTGCCGTCCGTCGTGCCTGAGCCTACCCCAAGCCTTGCCCGAGACAGAGGAACGGGAGGAAAGCACACGGTCAAAGCATGAGCGAGCTAGGGAAAATAGGACCAATCTGCCAAGCACTGGCAAGTTAGCACCGTTGAGACATATGGAACGCTGCTAACCTGCCAGTCTTTGGCAGACAGCACCGCTAGGTGTAATAATCAAAATCAAAAGCCACTCATGACCTAACCGTTGTTGATTTCTGATTCGATTTGAACAACTTTTTCTTCGATATCACGCAAGCGGTTGCGCAGCGCTGCCTCGATATCGATACCGTCGGTACGGGCCTCGCGCACGATAGCAAAAATCTCATCCGCGTAGGCATCGGCCTTTCCCCGTTCAACGGAATTGCCTCCGTTCGATTCGGATTGATTTGCCGCTTGGGTCTGCTCGACATCTTGCTGCGTGCTAGCCGAAGACGAATCAACAAACGCAGCGAACAATTCATCAGCATTCGGTGATTTGGAGATGCGCGAGACTACCTTGGCGGCACGCGGCAATGCACCTTGAGCCCGAGAAATACCTTCTAATACAGATTTACGATGCTTCTCCCGCTGCTTCATCTTTTCCCACAGTGCCAGCACGGCTTCCGAGGATTCGGTTTGGGAGGCCGCTCCCCCATCTTTGCCGTCATCATCAGAGGAATCGGCAGCATCATCAGCCGCAAACACATGCGGATGACGGGTAATGAGCTTGTTCACCAGTCGGTCAGCGACCTCATCAATATCGAACGGATCCTCGGCGTCCGATTCGCAGACCCGCGCCTGGAACACGGATTGCAACAACACATCACCCAGTTCCTCGCGCATATTGTCGCGGTCGTGAGTTTCCACCGCGTCAATGTATTCGTAAGTTTCTTCGAGCAGATTCTTGAGCAGCGACTCATTCGTCTGCTTGCCATCCCACGGGCAACCGCCCGGCGAATACAGCACATCCACCACAGCCTTGACCCGGTCCAACGCCGTCGCTGCCTCAACCACCGGCTTCAACTTCGAGCAGTGTTCGAAGCCTCCCGGTAGACGATAGTCTGAGTTATGGTATCCAGTCTCGTCACTGATCTTACTCATAGCTTTTTGCTCCTTTTCTCATCTGGACGCACCAGAACAAGCCTCCGCAACGCACAGAAACCTAAATCATATTATTTGTTGCGAAATATTGCTTCACTCATCTGAATCTCTCCAGATACAGAATATTCTAGATACGCCAAGACCCCTTGGAATTGTTGCTGTTCCAAGGGGTCTTAGTCAGAAACAAAAGGTGCTAGTTCAGCACACCTTCCACATCCAGTTGTGCGGGTCTTCGACCTCACCAAGCTGGATGCCGAGCAGTTCGTCGCGCAGGGCAACGGTCAGCTCGCCGGAGCCGCCGTCGGCGACGGTGACATCGAACTTCTCGGACTTGAAGCGACCGATCGGGGTGATGATGGCGGCGGTACCACAAGCGAACACCTCGGTGACTTCGCCGGACTTGATGTCCTCGAGCAGCTGGTCGAGGGCGATCATGGTCTCGACTACGTCGTGGCCCTTGTCCTGCAGCAGCTGAATCAGGGAGCGACGGGTCACACCCGGCAGAATGTTACCGGTCAGGGACGGGGTCTCCACGTGGCCATCCTTGTGCACGGCCATCATGTTCATGCCGCCGAGTTCTTCGAGGTAGGTCTTGGTGGCGGCGTCCACGAAGCAGACCTGCTCGCAGCCGTTCTCGATACCCTTATACTCACCGAGCAGGGAGGCGGCGTAGTTGCCACCGCACTTGGCGAAACCAGTGCCGCCAGGGCCGGTACGGAACCACTTGTCTTCGACCCAGATGCTCACGGGCTTGACGCCGCCCGGGAAGTACGGGCCGGACGGGGAAGCGATCACGCAGTAGTCGACTTCCTGCGGAGCGCGCACGCCGAGGAAAGGCTCGGAAGCGAACATGAACGGACGCATGTACAGCGTGTACTCGCGGCGGGACGGCACCCAGTTGGCGTCGCGCTTGACCAGCGCGGCCACGGAACCGAGGAAGTCGTCAATCGGCAGCTCAGGCAGGTACAGACGCTTGGCGGAGTTCTGGAAACGCTCGGCGTTCGCATCCGGGCGGAACAGCCAGGTGGAGCCGTCGGCATGACGGTAAGCCTTGAGGCCCTCGAAGCACTCCTGTGCGTAGTGCAGCACGGAAGCACCCGGATCCATCTTGAGCGGTGCGTACGGTTCGACGCGGCGGTCGGACCAACCTTCGCCCTTGGTCCAGGTCATGTGGGTCATGTTGTCGGAGAACACCTGGCCGAAAGCCGGCTTGTCGATGAGGGACTGACGCTTCTCATCGGATGCGGGGTTGTCGTTCGGCAGTACGGTGAACGGTTCGGTGAGCTTATCAAGCGCTGCCGGATCGTGGTGCGTGTTTTCAGTCATTTGGCTACTTCTTCTTGACTTTGGCGGCACGAAGGCCACCAGATGGGGTATGTGCTGTGCGCTTGTGGCGCGAGCTCTGTTGCATACTTTTACACACCCATGTGTTGCCCGTGTGGCAGAGTTCACATGGTGAAAACAGAGGAACCCGTACCGTTTCCACGGTTACGGGTTCCTCTGTTGCAATTATGATTCAGATCGGCCGCCATGAAGACGACCGGTTTCATCACTTGGCGTCAGCGTCGGCGGCAGGAGCAGCGGCAGTGGCGTCAGCCGGAGCAGCAGCTTCCGGAGCAGAGGTGAACTCGGTGGCGTCCTCCGGAACCTCGATGGTGACGACGGATTCCTCAGCGTGCTCGACGTCCAGCTCGGCGCCTTCCGGCAGCTCGATGTCCTTGGCGAAGACCTTGGTGCCGTCGGTCAGGCCCTCGACGTTGACCACAATCTTCTCGGGCAGGTTGGAGATGTCGGCGCGAACCTTGAGCTCCTGAATGTCGACGAATGCCACTGCAGCACCCTTCGGGGTACCCTCAACGAACACCGGCACCTCAACGTCGATCTTCTCGCCGGCCTTGACCTCGAAGAAGTCGATGTGCTCGATGATGCGCTTGACCGGGTTCTTCTGCACGTCCTTGACAACGGCCATCTTGGACTCGCCGCCGAACTCGATGGTGAACAGGGCGTTGGTGTGGCGCAGAGCCAGGGTGGTCTCACGCATCGGCAGGGTCACGAAGGCCGGGTCGGCGCCACCGGCGTAAATGGTGGCCGGGATCTTGTTGGCAACGCGCAGACGGCGGGCAACGCCTTTGCCGAACTCGTTGCGGACTTCGCCTTCAAGCTTAATGGTGGTAGCCATATATATCTCCTTGAGAGTTTCGTTCATGGTGTTTCGGCGCATCAACGAGCCGTGAAGAAAACCCAAGAGGGTTTGCGAACCACACGCCGAGTCGATTACGGAAGCATGCGCCTCCCTCGCCAAGACAACATTGATGAATTATACGCACGCGCCGGACAATGGCGGCGACGGCCCGACGCGCCCCGCGAGAACCGTGACGATACTCACATGAGATTTTCCTCATGATTACTCCCGGAGCGAACATCAACGATGTTCATTTTCCAAAAAACCCAGTGATACCAACGTTTCACAAGCCCCCCTCCGCCACTGTCCACGCATATCGAGGCGGGCCACTCTTCCAACTACGTTGTTGCTTGTTCGCCGCAGGGCGAACACAACAAGAGAGGAACGAATAGTACATGGTCAATCAACAGCATGGGGAAAACCGCTGGGTGCGCGCCGTTATTCCGGCGTTGCTCATTCACATCTCAATCGGCACCGTATACTGCTGGAGCGTGTTCAAACAACTGATCGCCGATCAGATGCACGTGGCGCCAGGCATCGTCGAATGGGGCTTCTCGCTTGCCATCTTCTTCCTTGGCATGTCGGCCGCCTTCCTTGGACCCTTCGTCGAAAAGGACATCAAGAAATCGGCCCTGATCTCGACGGTCTGCTTCGTCTGCGGATTCGCCGGCACCGGAGTCAGCATCGCGGCGGGATGGCTCCCCGGCGTGTTCATCTTCTATGGCGTGATCATGGGCATCGGACTCGGCGTCGGTTATCTGACGCCGGTGAAGAACCTGATGCTGTGGTTCGCCGACAATAAGGGTCTCGCCACCGGCATCGCCGTCGCGGGATTCGGTCTGGCCAAGGCCATCGCAAGCCCGGTCATGCAGTGGCTGATCTCCACCGTCGGACTGGCGCCCATGTTCTACATCCTCGCAGCCGTCTATGCGGTGATGATGCTGCTGGGATTCGCGCTGATCAAGCGCCCCGCCGGATACGTGTACTCCGCTGAGACCCGCATCCGTCGTCGCGACATCATGAAGAAGCCGGTGTTCTGGGCGATCTGGCTGGCCTTCTACCTCAACATCACCTGCGGTCTGGCATTGATCTCCCAGGAGAAGGACATCCTGCATGATGCGTTGTCCATTCTTCCGAAGTACGCATCGCTGAACGCGGCCCAGCTGGCCACGGCCATCGCGGGAAGCATCAGCGTCGTCCTGGCCGTCGACGCCGTGTTCAACGCGGCCGGACGTGTCGGGTTCTCCACGCTGTCCGACCACTGCAAGCGCCGTGAGACCGCATATCTGGTGATCTTCATCATGTCCATCGCGGTGTGCGCGCTGCAGATCTTCACGCATTCGATCGACAACGGCACCCTGTGGCTGATCGTGACGATGCTGTTCCTCGTCAACGCCGGATACGGCGGCGGATTCTCCACGCTGCCGGTGCTGCTTGAGCAGCACTTCGGCATGAAGTCGGTGTCGACCGTGCACGGGCTGGCTCTGAGCGCGTGGGCGTTCGCCGGATTGTCCGGCAACCAGCTGGCGTCCTTCGTCGTCTCCCATACGGCGGACGCGGCCCACCGCTACAGCGCGCTGATCCCGATCATCACCGTGCTGTACGCCATCGCTCTCGCGTCCATCATCGCCGTGGTGCTCGGCACGAAGGGCAAGCGCGCCGCCGCTCAATCGAACTGACCGGCTTTATGCGACCGCCCATTGATATGAGTGGGGGTGTGCCTTCTTGCGAAGGCACACCCCCACTCATATTCTCATGCGGCAATGCGCGAACGTCGCGGCACCATCAGCTGATGAGCTCCTTGACCGCAGCGATCACGGCCTGCAGACTGGCCTTGGCGTCGCCGAACAACATCTGCGTGTTGCCTTCGAAGTACAGCTCGTTCTGGATGCCGGCATAGCCCATACCACGGCCACGCTTCATGACCACGACGTTCTGGGACTTGTCAACGTCGAGAATCGGCATACCGGAAACCGGGGTGCCAGGGCGACGGGCAGCCGGGTTGGTCACATCGTTGGCGCCCACAACCAAGGCCACGTTGGCCTGCGGGAACTGCGGGTTAATCTCATCGAGATCCACGAGCTCTTCGTAAGGCACGTTGGCTTCAGCCAGCAGCACGTTCATGTGGCCGGGCATACGGCCTGCGACCGGGTGAATGGCGTAGGAGACTTCCACGCCGTGGCCCTTGAGCAGTTCGCCGAGGTCGGCGAGCTCGCGCTGGGCCTGGGCCTGAGCCAAGCCGAAGCCGGGTACGAAGATGACCTTCTGCGCGTAAACAAGCTGAACAGCCAGATCGTCGGCAGTGGTTTCCTTCATGGTGCCTTCCGGACCGTCGCCAGCAGCGGCGGCATCGGAGCCGCCACCAAAGCCACCGGCCAGCACGGACAGCAGCGGACGGTTCATGGCCTGAGCCATGAGAATGGATAGGGTCACACCGGCGGAACCGACGAGCGCGCCGGCCACGATCAGGGCGACATTGTCAATCGCCAGACCGGACATGGCCACGGCCGTACCAGTGCAGGCGTTGAGCACGGAGATGACGACGGGCATGTCGGCGCCGCCGATCGGGATCACGAAGACCAGGCCGTAGCACAGGGCGAACACGGTGGTCAGGATCGACCAGAGCAGTCGCTGCTCGGGCTGGATGCACAGCATGACAAAGCTGACGATGGTCAGCACGATGAACAGGATGTTCCACACGCCCTTGCCCGGCATGGTGAGCTTCTTGACCCACTTGATGCCCTGCAGCTTGCCGGCTGCGATCAGCGAGCCGGTGAAGGTCACGGAGCCGATGAGAATGCCTAGGCCAGCGGTGATGAGCACCACGATGTCCGGAGTGCCTTCCTTGGTCAGGATGTCGTTCAGGGCCACGAGCGCGGCGGCGCCACCACCCACGGTGTTGAACACGGAGACCAGCTGCGGCATGTCGGTCATCTTCACCTTCTTGGCAGAGACGACACCGGCCACGGCACCGATCAGGATGCCGACGACCAGCACCACCACGGCCACGACGTTCACGAAGCCCTTGGCGAAGAGCACGATGAATGCCATGAGCACGGCCACGACCATGCCGAACGCGGAGATTTGGTTACCCTTTCGGGCGGTCTTCGGCGAGTTCATAAAATGCAGACCGACCACGAACAGGACGGCGGAGAACAGGTAGACGAACCATGCGACGATGTCGATGGCTCCAACGGTTGCGGAGGTCATTACTTCGACTCCCCCTTCTTCTCGTTCTTGCTGGACTTGAACATCTCGAGCATGCGGTCAGTGACCACATAACCGCCGACGACGTTCATGGTGCCGAGCACTGCGGCCAGGAAGATGAACACGTAAGCCAGCGGGGTGTTGGCCTCGGCGGCCACAATCACCACACCGACAATGACGATGCCGTGGATGGAGTTTGCGCCGGACATCAATGGCGTGTGCAGGGTGGCGGGCACCTTGCCGATGACCTCGATACCGATAAGCAGCGCGAGGACGAACAGGGTAATGGAAACAACGAGAGTAGGCATAATATTCCTTCTTCCTTACTTCTCGGACTGCTCGGACTCGGCGGCAGCAGCCGGAGCCCCTGCGCGACCGGCGACCACCAGTGCGTCGTCGAGCTCTTCGGTAAGATCCTGGCCGAGCTTGCCGTCACGCACGAAGTGCACGAGTATGTCAGCCACGTTACGTGAAAGCAGGTTGGACGCGGTGGTGGCCACACCGGAGGCCAGGTACGGGGCGCCAATCAGCTTGACGCCACCCTCGGTGACCTGTTCGCCTACGGCGGACCCCTCGACGTTGCCACCAAGATCAGAAGCGGCGCAGTCCACAATCACGGCACCGCGCTTGAGGCCGTTGACACCGGCCGCAGTGAGCAGCACCGGAGGCTTGCGGCCCGGAACCTTGGCGGTGGTGATGATGATGTCGAAGCCAGCGGCCTTCTCATCGACAGCCGCCTGCTGCTGGGCCTGCTCTTCGGGGGTCAGCGCACGAGCGTAACCACCCTCGTCCTGGCCCTTGGAAAAGTCAAGTCCCAGATCAAGGAACTTGGCGCCCAGGGATTCGACCTCACCTTGAGAAGCGGGACGCACGTCGTATGCAGTGACGACCGCACCAAGGCGCTTCAATGTACCGATGGCCTGCAGACCGGCGATACCTGCACCGAGCACCAGAGCCTTGGCCGGGCGAATCGTGCCGGCAGCAGTGGTCATCATCGGCAGGAATGCGCCATAGGCATCGGCGGCGGTGATAGCGGCCTTGTATCCCATGACGGAGTTCTGCGAGGTCATCTCATCCATGGACTGGGCGCTGGAAAGCTTGCGGGGCAGCTTCTCGATGGCGATACCAACCAGACCGGCCTGCTCGAGTGCGGCCACGTAATCGGCGTCGGTAAAGGAACCGAGCATACCAATCACCCACTGGCCTGCCTTGAGCTTGCTCACGATATCGGTGGACGGACGGTCCACGAAACCGAGCGCGTCGGCTTGAGCGAGCACTTCGTCACGGCTGGTCACCTTTGCGCCGGCCTTTTCGTAATCCTCATCGGTGTATTCGGCGGCAATGCCGGCACCGGTCTCAATAATCGAGGAGACTCCACTCCTCTTCAGCCGGGTGACGATATCCGGCGTCAACGCGACGCGGGATTCCGTTTCAGACGTTTCATTCAAAACGCCGAACACCACGGTGGCTTCTGGGTTTTGCGCCATGAGAGCCCTTTCTTGTTCTACTTTGAATGGACATGGTTATCCGATGCGCAATTGTAGCCGAAGAGTGAAGGATATGGGCGATTCGACTCGTTAGGCGGAACAATCGGGGCAAAAGACCCGCATTTTTCGTCTTCGCATCCCTGCTGCGTCAACTCGATTGGATGACATCTAGGCAGTAGTCGAACGATCTCCAACCACTATCGGCAGTCTGTTACCCAACAATCAGAGCGCCAGTGTCCATCCACCACATAGAACCTCCCAAAACCTACGGTTGCGTAGGCTTTTCCTACGGTTGCGTAAGGTGACGAGTTCGATGTGAACGATTACAATCTAAGGTTTGAGAGCGTTCGGCTTATGCTCGAACGGCACTGAAAGGTTTACAGGAGCAAGAGTTGTCGGTTATCAATTCCTTTACGCAGCACACCATCAATCTGACCCGCAAGGCACTCAGGTTGGGATCCGACTTCGTTCACCCGGTTCACGACGACACTCCGGACGAGCCCGATTATCTGTCCAATGCCGATGTGCCGCAGGAAGCCAACATCGAACTGCCGCACAGCGACGATTGGGATGACGGCCATCTGACCGTCACCGACATCGACCCGGAAACCGGACTGCTTACCACGTCCACTGCCGGCAATCCGCCTCTGGACGACGGCACGTCCATCTACGACCTGTATGCGGATCGCGCCAAGCGCATGGGTGACGAACCGCTGTATACCTACAAGTCCGACAACGAATGGGTGACCGTCACCGCCAATGAGTTCCTCGCCGAAGTGCGTGCCGTGGCCAAGGGCCTGCTGCACTACGGCATCAAGAAGGGCGACGGCGTGGCGTTCATGTGCCGCACCTCCTATGACTGGGATCTGACCGATGCGGCCATCATGGCTTGCGGCGGCGTGCTGGCCACCATCTACGACACCGACTCGGCCGAACAGATCCGCAATATCGTCAACAATTCTGACGCGCGTCTGCTCATCGTGCAGGATTCCGCCATGCGAGAGAAGGCGGAAGGCGCCGTGGAGGAATGCCCCTCACTCGAGCGCATCCTATGCATCGAGACCGGCGCTCTTGATGAGATCAAGGCCTATGGTGCCGGCATCTCGGACGAGGAACTGGATAAGCGCATTGATTCGGTCAAGAAAACCGATCTGTGCTCCATTGTGTACACCTCTGGTTCCACCGCCGCGCCGAAGGGCGTGGAGATGACCCACGAGCACTACTGCCAGACCGCGCTGAACCTGCCGGACTACATGCCCGAGCTGCTGCACAACAAGAAGAACACCATCCTGCTGTTCCTGCCGCAGGCCCACTCCTTTGCCCGCGCCATCAATTACATCGTCGTGGCCTCGAATATGCATATCTACATCGCCGCCGGCATCAAGACGCTGATTAGTGATTTGCAGGTGGCTAAGCCGTCCATCATGATTGTGGTGCCGCGTGTGCTGGAGAAGGTGTACAACGCCGCCTCCCAGAAGGCCGGCCATGGCCCCAAGGGCGTGGTGTTCGCCTCCGCCGTGGTGGCTGCCCAGAACTACATGAAGGAAATCTCCGCCAACGGCAAGGCCAGTGCATTGACCCGTGCCCGCCGCGCGGCCTTCGATCCGATTGTCTACTCCTCACTGCGTGAGGTGCTGGGTGGACGCATGAAGTGGATTGTGGCCGGCGGCGCGCCGCTTGATCCTGAACTGCTTGCGTTCTTCCGCGGCGCAAGCGTGCCCGTCTACGAGGGCTATGGTCTGACCGAAACCACCGCACCATGCGCGTTCAACCCGCTGGGAACCCCGTTCCACGCCGGGTCCGTGGGCGTCGCGTTCCCCGGCTTCTCGCTGCGTATTGCCGAGGACGGCGAGATCCAGGTCAAGGGTCGCGCCGTGTTCCCGCGTTATCACAAGAACGATGAGGCCACCGAGCTGTCGTTCACCGAAGATGGCTGGTATGCCACCGGAGATTTAGGCCGTATCGACAACGATGGCTTCCTGTACATTACCGGCCGCAAGAAGGATCTCATCATCACCGCAGGTGGCAAGAATGTGGCGCCGGGTCCGATTGAAGAGGCCATTCAGCGTTGCGAGTTCGTGTCCCAGGCACTGGTGCTGGGCGACAAGCGTCCGTTCATCTCCGCGCTGATTACGCTGGACGAGGAGTCTTTGCGTCCTTGGCTGGCCGCCAAGGGATTGGACGAGAACATGTCTCTGGAGGACGCCTCTCAGAACGCCGCCGTACGCGCTGAGGTCCAGAAGTGGATCGATCAGGCCAACGAAGGCGTTTCCCGCGCCGAATCCGTGCGTAAGTTCATCATCCTGCCTGAGGAGTTCACACAGGAGAACGGCCTGATGACCGCCTCCATGAAGGTCATCCGCCCCAAGGTCATCAAGCGCTACTCCACCCTCCTCAACACCCAGATGTACACCAAGAAGAAGTAAGCAGGGCTCGAGTACAGCAAAAGGGAGATTCCATTGGAATCTCCCTTTGTTATAACCGGTCGAAGGCCGATTCCTAGAAGCCGAGGCGTTCTAGTTGCTTGGGGTCGGACTGCCAGCCTTTGGCGACCTTGACGTGGAGGTCGAGCTTGGCTTTTTGGCCGACGATGCGGTTGACTGGGGTGCGCAGCTTCTTTTTGACGTAGGTGAGGTTCGAGGCGCCCTTGCCGATGATGATCGGCTTCTGGGAGTCGCGCTCCACATAAATGGACACATTGACCTGAGCCTTGCCATCGTAGCCCTGACCGGTCTCGTTGTCTTCCGGATAGTCGATGGAATCGACCACCACGGCCAGGGAATGCGGCAACTCGTCATCCAACGTCTCCAGGAACGCGCCTCGCACGAGTTCGGCGATGGTGTCCTCGGGACGCTCCTCGCTGATCTGGTCGTCCGGATACATCTGCGGTCCCTCGGGCGTGTGGTCGATGAGCACGTTGCGCACTTCGGCCAGATTGTCATGCTTCAGGGCGCTCACCGGCACGATGTCCGCAAAGTCGGCGAACTCGTTGATCTCGATAAGCTTGTTGATGAGCTGCTGACGGCCGAGTTCATCAATCTTGGTGACGATGGCGATCAGCGGGATGCGCCACGCGAACGAGCCGTCCTCTCGCTTGGTGGCAAAGTCGGTACGCAGACGGGACAAAATACGCTTGTCACCAGGGCCAATTTCCTGATCAGCCGGCAACAAGAACGCCACCACGTCCACGTCAGACAGCGACTCCTCCACCACATCGTTCAGACGCTGGCCGAGCAGCGTGCGCGGACGGTGAATGCCCGGCGTATCCACGAGTACAAGCTGTGCATTATCAGTGGTCAGAATGCCGCGAATGGCTTTACGCGTGGTCTCCGGTCGGGAGGAGGCGATGGCAATCTGCTTGCCGATCAGAGCATTAATCAGCGTAGACTTGCCAACGTTCGGTCGGCCGACCACAGCCACAAAGCCAGAGCGGTACGGCACTTCCTGCCTCACTGACTCGCTGGTAGCGGCGGCAACGCCATCGTTTGAGATGTTTCGGTCGTCCATATCACTCCTTGTCGGCGGTTTCATCGCTCTCAGCGGTCTCACCGCCGGCTTCTTCATTGGTCTTGCCATCTTCCTTGCTGCCCTCGACGTGGGCCGGCTCAACCACAATGGTGGAGACCTTCTTACGGCGTCCGGCCGAATCCACGGCAGTCAGACGCAGGCCGCGGGTCACAGCGGAAGCCCCCACAATCGGCACACGACCAAGAATCTTGGTCAGCAAACCGTACACGGTATCCACGTCGTCCTCATCGATGTCGATCTCAAAGATCTCTTCCAAATCGGCAATCGGCGTTCGCGCAGGCATCTCCCACTTGTTCTCACCGATTTTCTCCGGTTCGGTGTGCTGCGTACGGTCGTGCTCATCCTCAAGTTCACCGACAATCTGTTCGATGGCATCCTCGATGGTGACCATGCCGGCGATGCCGCCATATTCGTCGACCACCACTGCCACATGCTGACGGGAACGCTGCATCTCATGGAACAAGTCGTCCACCGGCTTGGATTCAGGTACCAGCATCGGCTGGCGAACGATGGACTCCACATCACGTTCCATAGCGGCCGGGTTGAAGGCCGTGGCGCGTACCGCATCCTTCAAATAGGCCACACCAATCAGATCGTCCACGTCCTCTCCGATCACCGGAACGCGGGAGAATCCGGAGCGGGAGAACAGTTTCAGAGCAGAAGCAAGCGTGGTATCCCGCTCCATGCAAATCATGTCGGTACGAGGCACCATGATTTCGCGGGTCAAGGTATCCGACAAAGTGAGCACATTGCGGAGCATCTCGGAGACTTCCGGATCGAAATCGTTGGATTCCACCAAGCGATCAATCGCGGCCTTGCCCTGTTCAAGCTGAATCTTCTCCAGCTCCTCGTCATCGGACAAGCTGGAATCCTTGGAACGACGACCAGGGCCTTTGACTGAAGACTTGTCGCCGCCAATGCGAGCGAACGGCGTGAGCTTGCAGCCAAGGTCCACAATGCGCGAGTGGGCAATCATGATGTCGACCGGTTTGGTCATGCCGGCGGTACGCGGGCGCACCAGTACGGAGACCACGGCCACGATAATCGCGAACAGGAAACCGGCGAGCAGACCAACCCACAGCTCGGCGCCCCATAGAGCCGCAATCGAGGAGACGAGTACACCATCGAGCACATTGCAGGCGATGCGGAAGAACGCGCAACTGCCGGCCGTGGCATACCGGTCGGCGATGAGACGCTGAACGCGATGAATCTTGTCGATTTTCTTCATCTTGATGAACTGGCTCGACTCGGAGTCAGTCTGCACCTCAAGAATGAGGTTGTTCAAGCTGGCTCGTGTCACGCGTGCCACGGCACCTTCCGCAGCGGCCATGGTCAACGAGAACCAGACGAACAGTGCCGCCACCACAACGAGGATGACGGTAATAACGATCAAGGTGGTACTGGAATACTCCATAATGGTTTCTGGTGTCCTTGTGTTTTATTTCCTGGAATCGAGGTCACGGCCCTTGCCGTGCGCGGCATCGTAAAGAGCCAGCGCATCGGGAGTGCCAGATGGAAGAGTGGCCTGCATGTTTGCATCGCCTCGCAGGGCAAAAAAAGTCAATAGCAACTGCCGCTGCAGTCCGAACATCTGTCGTTCCTGTTCAGGAGTCACATGGTCATAGCCAAGCAGATGCAAAATACCGTGGATGGTGAGCAGCAGCATTTCCTGCATGGTGCTATGACCGGCTGCGGCGGCCTGTTGGGCGGCCACCCACGGGCAGATGACAATGTCGCCGAGCACGCCTTCCATCACGGTTTTGCCGTCGCCGGGGCGCAGCTCATCCATGGGAAAACTCATCACGTCGGTCGGCCCTTCAAGACTCATCCAACGCATATGCAGTTCGGCGATGGGATCGGGGTCCACGAACATGATGGTCAGATCGGATTGTGTGCTGACACGCATCTGATCAAGCACCCAAATACCCAGGTCGGAGAACACCTTGGGATCGATGACCCACTGGGTTTCATTAGTGACATCAACGCTCATCGGTTGTCTCGCTTCGATTCATGGATTGCTTATCGTTGCCGTTATCCGCTTCCTGACGGTGTTTGCGTCCACGCAGCCTGCGCTCAATGTCGCGATGATCGCCGGCGATGGCATCATAGTGATCGTAAGCGGCCACGATCTGTCCAACAAGCTGGTGACGCACCACATCATCGGTTCCCAGATGAACAAATGCGATGTCTCCGATGCCCTCCAGAATCCGCTCAATAGTGGCCAGACCCGAACGAGGCACCGCCAAATCAACCTGTGAGATATCACCGGTGATGACCATCGTGGTGTTGAAGCCCAATCGGGTCAGAAACATCTTCATCTGCTGTTCGGTGGTATTTTGCGCCTCATCGAGAATCACGAACGCATCGTTCAGGGTACGACCACGCATATACGCCAGAGGAGCCACTTCGATGGTGCCGTCATCCATATACCGCTTGAGCTGGTCGGCTCCAAGCATATCGCCGAGCGCATCATAGAGCGGTCGCAGGTATGGGTCGACCTTGTCGTTGAGCGTGCCGGGCAGGAAACCGAGGTTTTCGCCGGCTTCCACGGCCGGACGGGTGAGAATGATGCGACGAATCTGCTTGTCCTGAAAAGCACGCACTGCTTTCGCCACGGCCAGATAGGTCTTACCGGTACCTGCAGGGCCAATGCCAAAAGTGATGGTATGCGATTCAATCGCATTGACGTAGGCCACTTGGCCAGCGGTTTTGGCACGAACCGGCACACCTGCGGCAAACGTGATCACACCGGGAACCGAAGGCTTGCGGTACAACGGGTCATGCGTGCCCGAGCCACGCGAATGGCCACGATCGGCCGCAGTGGCCGATTGCACGAATTTGTCATGTGCCGGTCCATGACCGGGGTGCTCAAGTCGAACGCGATTTTTCAGCACATTCTGATCGAGCATACGCCTCACGGTATCGGCGTCCATGGGAGCGGTGTAAGCGGCTTGGATAATGGTGTTAACCAGATCCTCGGCTTGTGCCGCCTGAGCCTCGGTCTGCTTAGACCGCGAGACAATTGCCACGCGGTTGCCTCGCACGATAATCGTCAGCTCAGGGAAAGCGCGCTCAACCTCACGAAGAACCTCGTCAACCGGGCCAAGCACGGCTACGGGATCGAGCTGAGGTGGAATGGTGATGGTGCGTGTAGTCGTTGCCACGAAGCGGAAATTCTCCTACTACTCGTCGAGCTTTTCGCCAGTCATCACGTGCGCATGCACGTGGAACACGGTCTGACCCGCATCAAGACCTGTGTTGAATACCAAACGGTACGCGCCATGGAATTCATGATCGGCAATGCCTTGGGCGACCGAAACGATATGAGCCAGCTCGGCCGGATCTGCGGCAGCAAGTTCAGCAACGTTGGCATAATGCTTCTTCGGCACTACCAGCACATGCACTTTGGCTTTGGGATCGATGTCGTTGAATGCGTAGGTCGTCTCGTCCTCGTACACCTTGCTGCTGGGAATCTGCCCTGCGATGATCTTGCAGAACAGGCAATCGTCGGATTCGCTCATCATGCTCCTTGGTTTACTGTGTTGCTATGCACCAGCTTAGCGCGGGGACGTTACTCTGCATTGCATGAATCGGCTTTCAGCCAATACAGCGTCCGCAGAGGCATTCGCCGCTACTCATACCGGCCAAGCGCGCGTGACAGCAGCGAAAGGGCCACGGGCCCTGCAGTGGCTGCCCTGAGAATATTGCTGCCCAACACGCAGCTCACCGCCCCGGCCTTGGTGAAGTCAGCCACTTCCTGTTCGCTGATGCCACCTTCCGGACCGACCACCACGCTTACCGTGCGCGGCTTGCCGTCCGACAACGTACGTTCCACCAGCTGTGCGACTTTGGCCTCCACACCAGTCCAGGTATCGGTGGCATCCTGATGCAGCACGATGACCAAGTCACCGTGCACGCATGCCCTGCGGCATATCGCTACGACCTCTTTGCTGTTTGCACATGCTTCCAGCTGCGGCTTGTACGCGCGCCTCGCCTGCTCGGTAGCGGCGTCCAGCACCGCGTTCCACTTCTTATCCGTGCGCCCGGCCTTCCATTTGGCGATGGATCGATCCGCCTGCCATGGCACCACTTGGTCGACGCCGATTTGCGTGGCCATATCAACGGCCTGTTCATCATGCCCGGTCTTTGCCAACGCCTGAATCAATGCAAGACGTGTCAACGGTTCAGGCTCACGGCCAACGGTGACCACTTCGGCAAGACCCGCTTCAGGATCCGCCATCACGGCGTGGATACGCAGTCCCCTACCATCGGAGAGCTGGAGGCTGTCTCCCGCCTTAAGCCTCATGGCCTGCACGGCATGGCGTTTGATATGGGCGGGGAGGGTCAGTTTCCACCCGGTATGCAGCTCGTCACTGTTCACCGGTACGTCATCGACCTGCGGGTTGAAGAGAAAAAGGGCATCGGTCATGGTTTCTAGGCTACACGCGACACGCGCGGCACACACCCGAATTGCATACCTGTGATTTGATGCTAAGCTTATCTCTCGTTGTCTCAACGACACCTGCCCGGGTGGCGGAATGGTAGACGCGCTAGCTTGAGGTGCTAGTGCCTATTTTTAACGGGCGTACGGGTTCAAGTCCCGTCTCGGGCACAGATAAACCCCTTGCATTGCAAGGGGTTTTTCGTTATCTGCTCACACGAAAGGCCACCATGCAGTTCATCACGTTGGATACCGTTGACGATCCGCGCGTTGAGGCATATGTGAGCCTCACCGAAATGCAGCTGCGTAATCGGCTCGAGCCCGCCAAAGGCGTGTTCATCGCCGAATCCCCCAAGGTCATTGACCGTGCTCTGGCAGCCGGCCGTGAGCCGCTCTCTTTGTTGGTCGAAGAACCTTGGTTGGAAGGCATGACGGAGACTTTCGACTTCATCGATGACCGCTGGGGTGCCGATATCCCCGTCTATGCGGCCTCTCCCGAACAGCTCAAACGACTGACCGGCTACCGTTTGCATCGTGGAGCTCTGTGCGCCATGCGCCGCTGGCCGCTACCCTCCGTGGCCGAGGTCTGTAAGGATGCTCGTCGCGTAGCTGTGATGGAGAATATTGTGGATCACACCAATGTGGGTGCGCTGATGCGTTCCGCGGCCGCGCTCGATGTGGATGCCGTGCTGGTCACGCCCTCTTGCGGTGATCCGCTCTACCGCCGCGCCGCCCGCGTATCGATGGGCACGGTATTTCAGATTCCTTGGACCCGTATCACCGGACGCAATGAAGACGGCACCGAGAACAAACATTACTGGCCATTCCAAGGCATCGACGAATTGAAGTCGCTGGGCTTCACCACTGTGGCGATGGCACTTGAGGATCGCTCGATCTCGCTGGACGAACTGACCAGACGCCTGCACGCCCCGGCCGAAGATCCGACGCATATCGAAAAACTGGCATTGATTTTCGGCACCGAAGGCGATGGGCTGTCCCACCACACCATCGCTCGCGCCGACCTGACCGTTAAGATTCCCATGAGCCATGGAGTCGACAGTCTCAACGTAGCCGCATCCAGCGCAGTGGCATTCTATGCCACGAGGTAGCTTTCTTCATTTTTTATCGGCTCGATTCGCCAAACCACCAGCAAATCCCATAACTGTTCATCGCAAGTTCACGGCACGCGGGAGCGAAAGCCTTGCGTGTTCGATTTTTTCTGCAATTATTAACTATGTAGACCGAATGCAATGAAGCATCCGGCAAGCAGTGCGGTGTCAAAAGACGCTCGGTAACAGAGAGGACAGTTACGATGGCCAAGAATCCTAAGATTCTGTCGATAGTGCTTGCAGGCGGCGAGGGGACCCGTCTGATGCCGTTAACCCGCGATCGCGCGAAGCCCGCCGTTCCTTTCGGCGGCGTATATCGTTTGATCGACTTCCCGTTGAGCAATCTGGTTAATTCCGGATACCGTCAGGTCGTGGTGCTCACCCAGTACAAGTCTCATTCGCTTGACCGCCATATCTCCCAGGTTTGGCGTTTCTCGCCGTTGCTTGGCTCCTACGTCTCTCCTGTGCCCGCTCAGCAGCGTCTCGGTAAGCATTGGTATCTCGGCTCCGCCGATGCCATCTACCAGACCATCAACATCATCGAGGATGTCCAGCCGGACATCGTGGTGATCGTGGGCGCCGATCACGTGTACCGCATGGACTTCGAGCAGATGGTGCAGCAGCACATCGAGTCCGGTGCCGAGTTCACGGTGGCCGGTATCCGCCAGCCCATCGAGGAATCGAACCAGTTCGGCGTGATCGAGGTCGACCCGGACCACCCGAGCATGATCAAGAACTTCCAGGAGAAGCCAGCCACCACCACGGGACTGCCGGACCACCCCAACCAGATTCTGGCTTCCATGGGCAACTACGTTGCCAACACCAAGGCCCTGTTTGAGGCATTGGCGCTCGATGAGAAGGCTCCCGATACCAAGCACGACATGGGCGGCGATATTGCGCCATACTTCGCTTCCCGTAACGAAGCCGGTGTCTATGACTTCAACTCGAACGAGATTCCGGGCTCCACCGCCACCGATCACGCCTACTGGCGCGATGTGGGTACTATCAAGCAGTTCTACGATGCGCACATGGATTTGATTGCCTATGTGCCTGAGTTCAACCTGTACAACCAGGATTGGCCGATTTACACGATGTCCGGCAACCTGCCGCCGGCCAAGTTCGTTCATGCCGGTCGTGACCGCCTGGGCCACGCCACCGACTCGATCGTCTCCCCCGGTGTGATTGTCTCCGGCGGTGAAGTGCACCACTCCGTGCTCTCCCCCAACGTGCACATTCATTCCTGGGCCCAGATTGTTGACTCCGTGCTGTTCGACGGCGTGGTCATCAACCGTCGTGCCCGCGTATACAAGGCGATTCTCGACAAGAACGTGGTGCTCACCGAGAACTCCACCGTCGGCATCGATACCGAGCACGATCTGGCCCGTGGTTTCACGGTCACGCCGGACGGCATCACGGTCGTGCCGAAGAACACCATTGTCGATGACTGATTGACGGTCTAGGTATGGAAAAGCCCCGCATTATGCGGGGCTTTTCTCGTATTGGTAGTCGACTCCCCTCAGTCAGCTTCGCTGACAGCCCCCCTCAGGGGGGGGCAGAACTATCAAACTCAGTACTTCGGCATGTTTTCGAAGTTGAAGCCGAGCGCGGCAAGCTGATCGCGGCCTTCGGGAGTAATACGCTCCATGGTCCAACGCGGATCCCACGTCCAGTCGATACGGAACTCCTCAACCAGACCAGCCAGCGTGGAAGCGCATTCGTCCTCGATGAGATCGGTCAGCGGGCAAGCCGGTGTGGTCAGCGTCATCGTGATGATGGCACGGCCAAGCTCGTCGATTTCAATGCCGTAGACCAAGCCCAGATCGATTACATCAATGCCCAGTTCCGGGTCGATGACCTGATGCAGCGCCTCGCGCACATCCTCGGCAGTGGCGCGGCCGATGTCATCAATCGCTTTAATCGGAATGTCGCTGCCATCGGACTCGTCATCCTGGCAGCCGCACTTGCCGTGATGATTGCCGCAGGCACAGGTATCGTCATCTGATGTGCGCTCAACCGGGCGACCATTGGGGAAGCCTTTAGCCAAAGCCGGATTAGCCATTACGCGGCGCGCTGCCTCTTCGTCTTGCAGTACGCCATTGACAGCGTCGAAGACGGAAGGCTGCGGTTCGGGAACCAGATTATCGTTGGTCATTGTTTCCTCAGTTCTTGGCGGCTAGGGCCTTGGCAATGGAATCCTTGAGCCCTTCCCAGCCTAGCAGGGCACATTTGATACGCATAGGGTATTTTGATACACCTTGGAACACCACGGCATCGCCGAGCTTGTCGTCCAATGCATCATCGTCCAGACCGGCACCACGTGATTCCATCAGCTTATGGAAGGTCTGTTCCAAATCCATGGCCTCGTCCACGGTTTTACCGTCGACCAAATCGACCATCACGGACAGACTGGCTTGTGAGATGGAGCAGCCATGGCCGTCCCAGACCAATCGCTTGATGGTGTACGGCTCGTCGTCGGAAACCTCAACATGGATGGTTGCCTCATCGCCGCAGGTGGGATTGAACTGGTGCGATTCGCCGGGCGTGCAGTACTCGTGGCTGGCGCGAACCGTAATATTCGCCGCTGCCTCACCGGACTGCTCGGATGCGGCGTCAGGTGCAAAGGACTCTCTGCCGTGCGGATGTTTGGATGCCTCGAGGATGACCTCCTGGTACATCTGCTCGAGGTCGTCGCCACTCATGCCAAAATCATTCATGTTCTCTCGTTTTACTCCACTCCGAAGAACTTGCGGATGCCCTTGGCCGTTTCGACCAACGCTTGCGCGTCCTCAACCGAATCGTAAACACCGGACGAGGCACGATTAGAAGCATACAGTCCAAAGTGACGATGTACTGGCTGTGCACAATGGTGGCCAACACGAATCGCAATCCCCTGGGCGTCAATGAACTGTCCCACGTCATGCGGATGCACGCCTGCCACGTCAAAGGCCACGGTGCCGATGCGGTCCACGTTCTCGCGCGGACCAAGAATACGGATGCCCTCGATGTCACCAAGCTTCAGCAGCTCGGCCGCGATGGTCTTTTCATGGGCTTCGATGTTCTCCAGCCCGATGTTCATCATCCATTCAGCGGCGACGCCTGCGGCCACCACCTGGGCGACCGGCTGGGTGCCGGCCTCGAAACGGGCGGGAGGAGCCATGTACTGAGCCTCATGGTCCATGTAGGCGAGCTCGACCATGGAGCCACCGAAGTTGGCCGGAGGCAGCGCTTCAAGCAGCTCACGCTTGCCGTACAGGAAGCCCACGCCGGTCGGGCCATACATCTTGTGTGCGCTCCAAGCGGCGAAGTCCACATCAAGAGCATGGAAATCGACCTTGAGATGCGGCACTGACTGGCAAGCATCCAGAATAAAGATCGAGCCGACCTCGTGCGCACGCTTGATAATCGGAGCGATATCGGTGATGGCACCCGTGGTGTTACCCACATGGGTGACGGCCACGACCTTGGTCCGTTCGGTAATGACCTCATCGAGATTGTCCGTGCGCACACGGCCATTCTCAGTCAGGTCAATCCACTTGAAGGTGGCACCGGTGCGGTAGGCCAGCTCCTGGAATGGCAGCAGCACCGAATGATGTTCCGCCTTGGATACGACGATCTCGTCGCCTGGCTGCAAGGCAAAACGCTTGGCGGCTGCTCCCCCACGGCCCAGCGAAGCGTTGCCGAAGGCAGTGGCCAGCAGGTTCAGGCCGGCCGTGGCACCTCCGGTGACGACGACCTCTTCCTCACCTTCGGCCGTATTCGCGCCAACGAGTTTGGCTACCTTGGCGCGGGCCTCCTCAAAGGCCACAGTGCTGCGTGCGGCAAGCTCATGAGCCCCGCGGTGCACGCCGGCGTTAATCGTACGATAAAAATTCGCTTCGGCATCAATCACCGCATTCGGCTTCTGCGAGGTGGCCGCAGAATCCAAATACACCAACGGATGCCCATGAATCTCCTGATCCAGAATCGGGAACTGTGCCCGAATCTCCTTAAAATCAACCATTTTTTCCCCTCCGATGTTTCCAATTCCTACGAGATATAGCTTTTCCTACAGGTAACGTTGGGCCGGGATGTTCTGTTCCCGGGCGTAAAGCATGGCCCGAGCGGCCTGGAGCGGTCCCGGGAACAGAACATCACGGCCCAACGCGTCAGCTACATGAATCGGTCAAAATCAGGCCAGTGCGGACTCGGAGTCGGCGCCTTCGGGCAGGTACTGGTCGTAGCCGTTCTCTTCGAGCTCATCAGCCAGCTCGGGGCCGCCGGTCTTGACGAAGTGGCCGTCGGCGAACACATGCACGATGTCCGGCTTGATGTACTTCAGGATACGGGTGTAGTGCGTGACCATGAGGATACCGAACTGGTTGGCTTCCTTGGCGCGGTTCACACCTTCGGAGACGATACGCAGGGCATCCACGTCCAGACCGGAGTCGGTCTCGTCAAGGATGGCGAACTTCGGCTTCAGGAGTTCAAGCTGGAGGACCTCGGCGCGCTTCTTCTCACCGCCGGAGAAACCTTCGTTCACGGAACGGGAGGCGAACTTCGGATCCATCTTGAGGCGCTTCATAGCCGCAGACAAATCCTTGGCCCACTGGCGAATGCCAGGAGCTTCGCCGTCGATTTCGGTCTTGGCGGTGCGCAGGAAGTTGGTCATGGAGACACCCGGCACTTCGACCGGGTACTGCATGGCAAGGAACAAACCGGCCTTGGCGCGCTCATCGGGGGTCATCTTGAGGATGTCCTGGCCATCAAGGAGGGCCTCGCCGGAGTCGACCACATACTTGGGGTGACCGGCCAGCGTGTAAGCGAGGGTGGACTTGCCGGAGCCGTTGGGACCCATGATGGCGTGAGTTTCGCCAGAGTGAACGGTCAGGTTGGCGCCCTTGAGGATCGGCTTGATGCCTTCCTTGGTTTCGACGTGGACGTGCAGGTCCTTGATTTCGAGTGTTGACATTGTTGTGCTCCTAAAAAATGCTGTTCTTACTTGTCTTCGAGGACCTGAGCCATGGCATCGTTCTCGCCACGTGCCAGTCGTCGGTCAATCACGGTCATCAGATGTTCGGAGATGGCCGGGATGCCGATCTCTTCAACAAGTTCACCAAAGAAGCCGCGCACCACAAGCTTGCGGGCATCGGTTTCGGGAATGCCGCGGGATTCGAGGTAGAACAGCTCCTCGTCATCGAAGCGTCCCACCGAAGAGGCATGGCCGGCACCGATGATGTTGCCGTTCTCGATTTCGAGGTTCGGTTCGGAATCGGCGATGGCACCCGGAGTCAGCACCAGGTTACGGTTGAGCTCGTACGAGTCGGTGCCGGGTGCAGTCGGCTGGATGAGCGCATTGCCCACCCAGGTGGAGTGTGCGCCCTTGCCGTCAAGCGCGCCCTTGTAGACCACGCGGGACTTGCAGTCGGGGTGATTGTGCACCACCATCGTGCGGTGCTCGATGTGCTCGCCGGGATCGACAAAGTAGATGCCGAGCATGTTGAGGTCGCCCTGTTCGCCACCGAAGTCCTGATCCATACGGATGCGCACGATATCGCCGCCCAGGGTCACGACCGAGTGACGCAGGGATGCGCCTTTGCCTACGTGGATACGATGGTTGCCCACATGCTTGGCGGTTTTGGCCCATTCCTGAATGAACGTGGTGGAAACATGCGAGTCCTTGCCGGTGGTGATTTCCACACCTTCGGCCAGGCGTGCGTCGCCGTCGTGTTCCACGACGACGTCCGCATGGGCTTTGTCGGCAGCGGCGATCACCAGATGGAAGGCATCGAGATCGGCTCCTGCGCCGTGCACCTTGACCAGCACAGGCTGAGTAATCTCGCCGGTGAGCTCAAGAATGGTGGCGGTGGCGCCGGACTCCCACTCGACCGCAGAGACGCGGTCATTCGGCTTGGAGACAGTACCGGACAGGCCTTCGCCCATCTTGACCTGGGTAAGCTTGATACCTTCGGCGAGTGGTGAGCCGTCGATCATCGAGACTTCGATCTGCGTTTCGCCGGAGGGTTTGAACACGGTGAAGAATTCGTTGATGCGCTCAATCGGCGTGTAACGCCATTCGTCCTGTTTGCGGTTCGGTTCGGGGTAATCACTGGCGTTGAAGGAACGTACGGCATGATCCACGGAAGACGGCATGGCGGCCGGAACCGCGTACGGGTCGTTGGGGTCGGCGACCGGAATCTGGATTTCCTTGACGGGTGTTGTGTTATCGGTCATTGGAATCAGCCCACCGATCCTTCCATCTGAAGTTCCACAAGTCTGTTGAGTTCGAGCGCGTATTCCATGGGCAGCTCACGGCTGATCGGCTCAACGAAGCCGCGCACGATCATGCCTCGCGCCTCCTCTTCGGTGAGTCCTCGGCTCATCAGGTAGAAGAGCTGGTCTTCGGAAATCTTGGAGACGGTGGCTTCGTGGGCCATCGAAACGTCGTCTTCACGCACGTCGACATGCGGGTAGGTGTCGGAGCGGGAGAAGTCATCGACCAGAAGAGCATCGCACACGGTCGAGTTGGAGGAGCCATAGGCGCCCTTGACGATTTTGACGAGGCCGCGGTAGGCGGAACGTCCGCCACCACGGGAGATAGACTTGGCCACGATGGTGGAGCTGGTGTGAGGAGCCAAATGAATCATCTTGGCACCGGTGTCCTGATACTGGCCCTTGCCGGCGAAGCCAAGGGACATAGTGGATGCCTTGGCATACGGCTCGGCGAGAATGCAAGCCGGGTACTTCATGGTGGCCTTGGATCCGATGTTGCCATCGACCCATTCCATGGTGCCGCCCTCGCGCACGTAGGCGCGCTGGGTGACCAGGTTGTACACGTTGTTCGACCAGTTCTGCACGGTGGTGTAGCGCACGCGAGCGTGCTTCTCGACAATGATCTCCACGATGGCGGCGTGCAGTGAATCCTCGGACCAAATCGGAGCGGTGCAGCCTTCCACGTAGTGCACGTAGGAGCCTTCGTCGGCAATGATCAGAGTACGTTCGAACTGACCCATGGCCGGGGTGTTGATGCGGAAGTAGGCCTGCAGCGGGATGTCCACATGCACGCCCTTCGGCACATACACGAACGAGCCACCGGACCATGCAGCAGTGTTCAACGCACCGAATTTGTTGTCTTCCGGAGGTACCACGGTGCCGAAATACTTCTTGACGAGTTCGGGGTATTCACGCACTGCGGTATCGGTGTCGACGAAGATTACGCCCTGCTTTTTCAGGTCCTCGCGAATCGAGTTGTAAATCACCTCGGATTCGTACTGGGCAGCGACGCCGGAGACCAGACGGTTCTTCTCGGCTTCGGGGATGCCGAGTCGGTCGTAGGTGGAACGAATGTCATCGGGCAGGTCGTCCCAGCTTTTAGCCTGCTTCTCAATCGGCTTGACGTAATACTTGAAATCATCGGCATTGAAACCAGACAAATCCACACCCCAATCGGGCATGGGCTTGTCGAGGAACGCCTTGAAACCGCGCAGACGCATGTCGAGCATCCATTGCGGCTCGCCCTTGTCGGCGCTGATGGCGCGCACGACGTTTTCGTCTATGCCTCGTTTTGCGGCTTCGCCGGCGGCGTCGGAATCATGCCAGCCGTAGCTGTAATCGCCGAACTGGCTGATGATCTCGTCATCCTGCTTGATCTTGTCCTCGTTGACGCGGGTGCGATCGGCCACATACTGGCTCATCTCCACGTCAGCGGCGGCGTTTGGTGCTGTGTTTTCGGTCACCATCCTGCCTTCCTTGTTTCACACATAGTCCTACGTAAACCTAACAGAACCCAAGCTGAAACACTACCAACCCGACTGAATATTGGCTGTGCGCATACGTGATGTATCGCACACGTGCACAGCTATGGCAAGAGCCCGTCCGCAGACGGGCTCCGAAGTCGATTCATATGCGATTGTACGGCTACAGCTGCACGTGCACGGTAGTGCCGTTCAGGCACCAGTCATAGAACCAGTCGGACACATCCCAACCGATGCCCACGCAACCGTGGGAGATGTTGTTCATGTTGGCGATGGTGGCGTCGCCGGTGAAGCTCGACTTGGCGATACGGTGAATGGCGCAACCATCCTTGGAGAAGTAGTTGACGTCACCCACACCCTTGACGCTCCAGTGACTGACCGAGCCGTCGGACAGGGTCACGTTGCCACTCATGTCCTGTGTGGGGTACTTGAGCCAGACCTTGAAGTCGCCGGTCGGCGTGCACAGGTCACCCTGGCATACACCGGTGGTGCGGTTGTTGTCCTGGCCCACGGAAGCATGGAAAGTCTTGATCTCCTGATCATTCTCGTACACGTGTACCAAACGATCAGAGAGGTCTACGACCACATGCCGCTTGGTGGCCTTGGTCTGCATCGGGTCAACCGTACCGTCAAGAGTGACTGCCCCATTGCCCTTGGCCAGCGCTTCGACGGCCTGCTGTCCAACGTTCGAGTCGGTGCCATCGGCAAGGGTGACTCCGTCATGACCTTCCTTGATGACCTGCAATTCGTCGCCGTCATTGTTGACGATGACTTCGCGGTCCTCATGATCGGTCTTCAGATTGGCCTTGATGGCGTCGTTGTAATACTGCTGCAGCTTGCCAGCGTCGAACACCACATAACCGTTTCGGGTCTGGCCATCGGTCAGCTTCGCGTTCTCGTTCGCGTTGATGCTCATAGCCGCGGCAAGTGCGGGTGCGTTGATGGCGGCAATCTGATGATCTTGAACCTTGATGGCCACAGGGTTCTGCAGCAAGGTGTCCAGTGTGGACTTTGCCTGGTTGGCGATATCGTCCGTCACCACCGGATTGGTGGCCTTCAGGCTGACGTTGACGGTCTTCGGCTCATATGAGCCAAGAGACTGCACCGACTTTACTGCTGCATCGGCCACGGGAGCGACATCAGCACCCTCACCTTGGGCGCCGGCAACAACATCGAAACCGGTCTGGTCACCGTTCAATTGCACAGCTGCATCTACCGGCTTGACTTCGTTGACGCCGAGCTTCTGGTTGAGCGTATCGGAGACTGCGGCACCAGCATTGGCCGGGGCGGTGGTCACGTCCTTCTTCACCCAGAATGCGTAACGCTGCCAGAAAGCGTCGCCGCGCTTGGCGTTCACCACTTCGGATGCAAGGGCATCCGAGTCGACGCTGAGACCCAGATCCTTGAATGAAATCTTGGCGGTCTTGCCATCATACGATACCGGAACAGTGGTGTTGTTCACCGTGTCATCAATGGTGGCAGCGATTTGGGACTGGCTGCGCCCCATCATGGGGTTGCCCCACAGAGTCGTTCCCGGCAAGGCGTGGGACTGGAAGAACCAGAAGCCTCCGCCCAAGCCGGCACCCAGCACTACGACAACACCCAATACAATCCAAGGCCATACGTGACGCTTGCGGCGCTTGGCCTTCACGGCGTCGCCATCATCAATCGACTGATCCATAGGCTGAGCTACATCGAACGGGGTGAATACCGCTGTTGCTTCGGCATCGCTGAAGCTCCCCGCAATGTTCGGCTGCGATCTGCCCACAGGCTGTTCATAATTATCGGTCATATGAACTGTTACACATTCTCTCGTTTACTAGTTATATGCGGCATTATGCATTTGAGGCCATTATGCACCATGGCCATGAATTCCAAGTGATTCATGGCCATGGTTTGTCATAGGCTGGCGCGATTTACATCACGTTGATATTGCCGTCAATAGTCCGGGTTCAGCCGCGAGCTTCCTGGTGCTCCAGCGAAGCCTTGACCAGACCGGCGAACAGCGGGTGCGGCTTGGTCGGGCGGGACTTGAACTCCGGGTGGGCCTGGGTGGCCACGTAGAACGGGTGCACATCCTGCGGCAGCTCAACGAACTCGGTGAGTTCGCCGTCCGGGCTCTGACCGGAAATGCGCAGTCCGCCCTCACGCAGGCGATTCTTGTAGGCCACGTTGACTTCGTAACGGTGGCGGTGACGCTCGGTGACATGCGTGGTGCCGTACAGCTCAGCAACCAGCGAGCCTTCTTCGAGGTCAGCTGGGTAGGAGCCGAGACGCATGGTGTGGCCCATGTCGCCCTTGCCGGCCACGATGTCCTTCTGCTCTTCCATGGTGGCGATCACCGGGTTGGCGCAATCGGGCTCGAACTCGGTGGAGTTCGCGTCCTCGATGCCCAGCACGTGGCGGGAGTACTCGATGACCATGGACTGCAGGCCCAAGCACAGGCCGAGGGCGGGCAGCTTGTTCTCGCGGGCGAACTTCAGCGCACCGATCTTGCCTTCGATACCGCGGATGCCGAAGCCTCCAGGGATCACGATGCCGTCGATGTTGTCGAGTGCGGCGGCAGCGCCTTCCTCGGTCTCGCAACGGTCGGCCGCAACCCACTTGACGTTGACCTTGGCCCAGTTGGCGAAGCCGCCGGCCTTGATGGCCTCGGTGACGGACAGATAGGCGTCCGGCAGGTCGATGTACTTGCCGACGATGGCAATATTGACTTCATGCTTGGGGTGGTGCACACGCTCCAGCAGGTCGGCCCATTCGTCCCAATCGACGTCATGGAACGGCAGCCCCAGCTCACGCACCACATAGGCGTCGAGGCCCTCCTCGAACAGGATCTTCGGCACGTCGTAGATGCTCGGCGCGTCCACGCAATTGACCACGCCTTCCGCATCGACATCGCACATCAGGCTGATCTTGTCCTTGATGGACTGGTTGAGCGGGCGGTCGGAGCGAAGCACCAAGGCATCCGGGGAGATGCCAAGCTGACGAAGCATCATCACGGAATGCTGGGTGGGCTTGGTCTTGAGCTCGTGTGCGGCGGAGATGTACGGCACCAGGGAGACATGCACGAACATGCAGTTCTCGGCACCGAGATCACGGCGGACCTCGCGGGCGGCCTCGAGGAACGGCTGGGATTCGATATCGCCGACGGTACCGCCGATTTCGGTGATGATCACATCGACATCATCGGAAGCCTGGGCGCGCATGCGGGACTTGATCTCGTTGGTGATGTGCGGGATGACCTGCACGCACTGGCCGAGGTATTCGCCGGCGCGCTCCTTACGCAGCACCTCCTGATAGATCTGACCAGTGGTGACGTTGGCCTTCTGGGAGAGGAAAACGTCAAGGAAACGCTCGTAGTGGCCGATGTCGAGATCGGTCTCGGCGCCATCTTCGGTCACGTAGACTTCACCGTGCTGGAACGGGTTCATGGTGCCCGGATCGACGTTGATGTACGGGTCAAGCTTCTGCTGGAGCACCTTGATACCACGGCTGCGCAGCAAACGACCCAGAGACGAGGCAGTCAGACCCTTACCGAGAGAGGAAACAACGCCGCCGGTGACGAAAATATGCTTGGTGACGTGTTCTTGAGAATTACCATGTGTTCTTCTAACCATGGAATTTCACTCTATCATCCGCGTATGACCCGGCGTGTTACCGACATACGGTTTCGTTGAATCCCTTTGCCGCCGCATCCACCGCGGCGGCAAAGCCTTTCCATAAGGATATATCGCGACTATTCGGACAGCAGATGGGCTACGGCGTCGAGGGCGAGCTTGTAGCCGTAGAAGCCCATGCCGGTGATGGTGCCGGTGGCGACAGGGCTGATGACCGAACGTTTGCGGAATTCGTCGCGGGCGGACGGGTTGGAAATGTGGACCTCCATCAGCGGCAGATTTTCGTCGATGACCATGTGGGCAGCGTCGGCGAGAGCGTAGCTGTAGTGGGTAAAGGCCGCAGGGTTCATGACCACAGGGGTCTTTTCGTCGGCGGCCTGATGCATCCAATGCACCATTTCGGTTTCGTCGTCAGTTTGACGCACTTCGACTTCGAGACCAAGCTCCTTGCCCCACTGGGTGCAGAGTTCACGCAAAGTGTCGAGATCCTGACGGCCGTAGACGTCTGGTTGACGGACGCCCAAACGACCGAGGTTCGGGCCGTTGACGACGATTACTTTGGTCATGTTTTGCTCCTTCGTCAGGTTCCCCTCAGTCAGCTTCGCTGACAGCTCCCCTCAGGGAGGGGAGCCAAGGTCTTCTCTGGTTCCCCTCTCTGAGGGGAGCTGGCTCGCGTAGCGAGACTGAGGGGAGCCAGGAGCGGACGGTTGCTCAGATTTATTGCTGGATACGGCGGAAGGCTTCTTCCACGGCATCGGCGGGCGGGTTATCGAGATGAACCACGTGGCCGATTGAGTCGAGTACCACGAAGCGCAGCTCGTTGCCGCGGGCCTTTTTGTCGCGGTGCATCAAAGCGAGCACGTCATCGAACAAGCCACCGTTCCATGAAGTCGGCAGGCCCAGCGAAGTGAGCAGCGAACGATGGTAATCAACCAGATCCTGATCGATGTGACCGGTCAGATGCGCCAATTCAGCGGCATACACCATGCCGACTGCCACAGCATTGCCGTGCCTCCAGCGGAAGTGCTCCAGCTGTTCAATGGCATGGGCCAGTGTGTGACCGTAGTTGAGGAACTCACGCAGGCCTTTCTCCTTGAGATCGGAGGAAACGTGATAGGCCTTGACCGTTACCGTGCGTTCGATAAGTTCGGCGACCACATCTTCCAACGGCGAGCCAAGGAATGTGGAGCCGTCGAAAGCGCGCAGTTGCGCGGCATGTCGTTCAAGAATCGTCAGGATTTCGGGGTCGCGGATGAAACCGGACTTAGCGACCTCTCCGAGACCTTCGATGAAGATGTCGTTGGGCAAGGTGACCAGAGCGTTCATATCGGCCAGCACGCCGGCTGGCGTATAGAAGGATCCGACAAGGTTCTTGCCTTGCGGGGTGTTGATACCAGTCTTACCACCGGTGGAGGCGTCGACCATGGCCAGCAGGGAGGTCGGGCAGTTTACATAGCGTACGCCACGCATCCACGTAGCCGCCACAAAGCCCGCCAAATCGGTGGCGGCACCGCCGCCCAACCCCACCACGGCATCGGAGCGGGTGAAGCCTTCGTTGCCGAGACGTTCCCAAATGCGATTGGCCACAGTGATGGTCTTACCGGGTTCGGCGTCCGGAATCACGATGTCGGACACCTCATAACCGCCTTGACGCAGCAATGCACGAGCACGGTCGGAGTGCCGCTGCACCGGCTGAGTATGAATCAATGCGATACGGACCGGCTTGGAACCCAAAACATCGACCAGACGGTTCATCGCGCCTTCGCCGATGACCACGTCATAAGGTTCAATGGCGGCACCATCGACATGCACCGTTCGTTGGGAAACCATATCTATCACCTTCTTGGCTGCTCCCTGCGGGGTAAGTCCGCGGGTATGCACATGAACATTGGCCACGTTGCGGAACACGGGATCGCGTTCCTTGAAGAGCTTCTTCCAGCGGGCATTGGCGTCACCATTGAGCATGGGACGTCCGCCGCCACGATTGGCGCGTTCCATCGCCTCTTTCGGGTCAGCATCGAGATACACCACGCAACCGCCCTGGGCGATATAGTCCACCAGTGCTTCCTGTGTGGAAGGCGTCATGGGCGCTCCCCCACCAAGCGAGAAAATGCCGTCAAAATCCTCAAGAAAATCAGCGATGAGATCGGCCTCAACCTCGCGGAAGGCGGGCTCACCATGCTTATCGAAATAGGCGGGAATTTTCATACCCACCTCGTGCTCGATTTCCACATCGGCATCGGCGAATGGCAGCCGCAGCATGTGCGCCACTTCCTTGCCAACACGGGTTTTGCCGGCACCCATCATGCCGATGATTACGGCGTGGGGACGTGCTGTCATAGCGTATGAACCTTCTCGATCGTGTTCCGGCGACTCAGCGCATGTGCTCGGGCCATGAAGCGAGGTACGCCTCAAGGTTGCGGTGAGTCTCCTCCACGCTGTCGCCACCGAACTTCTCCAATGCATACTTGGCGAGCGTCAGGCGCACCATGGCTTCGGCCACCACGGAGGCGGCGGGCACTGCAGTGCTGTCGGAACGCTGGTTGATGGCCGCGGCAGATTCACCGGTCAGCACATCGACGGTACGCAGAGCCTTCGGAATGGAGGGAATCGGCTTCATGGCGCCACGTACGCGAATCACCTGGCCGTTGGACATGCCGCCCTCGATGCCACCTGCACGGTTGGAGAGTCGGTCGATGCGGCCGTCCGCGTTGACCACGATCTCATCGTGAGCCTGAGAACCGGGGCGAGCCGCTTCAAGGAAGCCATCGCCAATTTCTACGCCCTTGAATGCCTGGATTCCCATGATTGCCGAGGCCAGCGCCGCGTCCAAACGGCGGTCGGATTCCACGTAGGTGCCGATGCCTGCGGGCACACCATAGGCAAGTACTTCAATGACACCGCCCAACGTATCGGCAGCCTTCTTGGCCTCGTCAATGCGCTCTATAATGCGAGACTCGGCTCCCTTGTCCAAGGTACGAACGGGAGAAGCGTCAAGGGCTTCCAAGTCATCCGGAGTGGGCAGCGGCAGGTCGGGGCTGGTCTGCACGCCGCCGAGCGCCACCACATGAGCCACGGTACGAATGCCGAATGCCTGCTCAAGGAACTGCTTGGCGACTTCACCCAGAGCCACGCGGGAGGCGGTCTCGCGGGCGCTGGAACGCTCGAGCACAGGACGGGCATCGTCGAAGCCATACTTGCGCATGCCGGTCAAATCGGCATGGCCCGGACGCGGACGGCTCAGCGGCGCATTGCGACCTTCACGCGGCAAATCGTGGTCGAGGGCATCGGCGCTCATTACTTCGGTCCACTTGGGCCATTCGGTGTTGGCGATTTCGATGGCCACCGGAGAGCCGAGCGTCAACCCATGACGTACGCCAGTGAGCAGTCGCACCTGATCCTGTTCGAACTTCATACGGGCGCCACGACCATAGCCGAGCCTACGGCGGGCCAGCGCGGAGACGATGTCGTTGGTACTGATGCGAATGCCGGCCGGCAGCCCCTCGATCATGGCCACCAAGGCCTCTCCATGCGACTCCCCTGCTGTCTGCCAGCGCAACATAGCATCCCTCGTTTCGTATGTTCAGTAACTAGGGGTTAATGTTAAGCCATGCCATACCTGTTCACCTTGCCCGGTCTGCTATGTGGGCTTGCACTGTCCATTGAAGATGTGCGGTGCAGGCGGGTGCCGATTGCATGGGTCGCGGTGGGTGCGTTGCTGCAGCTGGCTGCGGATTTCGCCTATGGCGTGGTGGCAAACGATTTGTTCGTGCTGTTACAGGCACTGCTGTTTACCGTGTTGTGCTGCTTGGTTCAGTTTGCATTGGCGCTCATTGTGCCCAAATCACTGGGATTCGGTGACGTGACCGCATTGGTTCCTATGGGGTTGTCCGTCGGCTTATTCGGACTGCTGCCTGTGGTGGTGTGGTGGCTGGCCATGGGTATGTGCGGTATCGCGTGGATCGCGTGGTGGACGAGGTTCGACCCGCAACGCAAATCACCGGCGTATGCGGGCAAAGTGCCGTATGCGCCGGTGATATTGGTGGGAGCCACTGTAGCGATTGTTGTTGGGGTTGTCTTGTAAGTTCTCTCCCCCACCTGCTTCGCGGGAGCCCCCTCATCAGAGGGGGCTACAAGAATGGCACCTGCCGTTTTCTCCACTAGAGGGACTAGCAGGGATGGACTACTGCCCGTTTGCAGCCTGCCACTGGCGCAGCTCTGCAACGTTCTGATTGTGTTCGTCGGCAGTGGCGGCAAACTTGGTTTCGCCGGTGTCGAGATTCACTGTGCAGAAGTACAGCCAGTCACCCGGTTCGGGGTTCAGCGCAGCCGAAATAGCGTTGTCGCCAGGATTGCTAATCGGAGTGGGAGGCAATCCGGCAATCTGATATGTGTTATACGGGTTGGAGGCATCCTGCGTCATAGCAGTAGTGACTTCTGCCGACTTCACATTATTGCCATAGGCCACCGTAGAGTCCATGCCCAAGGCCATGCCCTGATCGAGACGATTCTCAATGACACGTGTCACCTTGGCGTAGTAGTCGGATTTATTGACCTCGGCCTCGGCGATGGATGCAATGATCATCACCCGTTCACGATCGCTGCCACTGGGGACTCCCAGTTCATCGAGTTTGGCGATGCGCTTGTCGACCATGGCCTTGAGGATGTCCGACGCGCTGGTCATGGATTGCACGTTGTAGCTGCCTGGTTCAAACCATCCTTCAAAGCTGCCACCGGCCTCGGCCGGTAGGATGCCGGATCCGCCACCGTTCACGATGGTATCGAACTCGCTGCGATCAATGCCGGACAGGCTTGCGGCCGCATCAAGAACGTCAGCGACGCGTTCGCCCGACTTGACATCCAGGAATCCGGAAGCGTTGGATGAGTCAGATAAAATGGCCAACACGTCGCTGGCTGCCATGTGCTTTTTCAGCGAGAACGTGCCGGGGTACAGCTTGGCATCATTGGCCATGACCACGCTGGTGAATGCGGCGGCAGACTTGATGATCTTCTGCTTGAAGAGGTTCTTCGCAATGACATCAGCACCTTGTCCCTCTTCCACAGTGAATTGGACGTCGCCATCGCCAGGACCTGGATAATCAGCGATGACAGCGGTCGTCTGGCTCTGGCTGTCTCGAATAGACTTGAGCTTCTTCACACCAAAATATCCGCCGCACACCATCAGTGCGATAACCACGATAACCGCAATGATGACCATGGTATGGCGTTGCTTACGCTTCTCGCGGCGCTTGCGCATCTCCTTGCGGGACTTCGGCGGCTGCGGAGGTTCCAGCGAGCCGCCGGGCGGATTCGCGTTCCCTTCGACCCAATGCGTGTTCTCGTCGAAGAAATCGTTGAAATTGTCTGCCATAAAACCGGTCCCTCACTGTTCCCCCGCACGGTCAAGTGCCGTCTGCAAAATCACCACTGCCGACTGCTGGTCCACCATTGGCCTATGCTTGGTCGAAGCCTTCTGAGCCTCAAACAGCTGACGATGAGCGCTGACCGTTGTCAATCTCTCATCTACCAATACTACCTGCGGAATCTGGGGTTCTTGGGATTCTTCTCTCTCGGAACGCAAACGCTTCTCAAGGTTTACGGCCCATCTGCGCGCCTTCTTGGCGCTTTTGCCTTCAGTGCCGTCCATCTGCAACGGCAGTCCCACGATGATATGGGTCACGTGCTCGTCCTCAACGACATTCAGCACTTCATCGATGGCAAAGAAATAGTCACCGGCAACATGAATGTTCCCGGCTGGGTGTGCAAAGGTAAGCTCCGGGTCGGACAATGCGAGTCCGACCCGGGCGTTACCCAAATCAACGCCTAACCACACCACGGGCGTTATCAGGCCTTCTGCGCCTCGTGCTTGAGCGCCTCAAGTGCCTCGTTGATCTTGGAGGCATCGGCGCCGCCGCCCTGGGCGAAGTCCGGCTTGCCGCCGCCACCGCCGCCGAGGATCTTGGATGCGCCGCGCACCAGATCGCCGGCCTTGATGCCGGCCTTGCGGGCGGCTTCGTTGGTGGCCACGGCGACCATGGGCTTGTCGTCCTCGTTCACACCAGCGAGAGCCACCACGGCGGGGGCGTCCTCACCGAGCTGGCCGCGTACGTCGAGCACGGTCTTGCGCAGGGCATCAACCGCACCGAAGTGGCCCACGTTCTTGATGGCCACCTTGACGGGAGCAGCAGAGTTCTTGGCGTCTTCGACCAGAGCCGGAACAGCGGCGGCGAGCTGGGCCTCGTACATGGAGGCAAGTCGACGGTCGGATTCCTTGAGCTTGGCGAGCAGGGTGTTCACACGCTCAGCGAGCTCGTCCGGACGAGCGTTGAGCTTGTCGGACAGCTGGGAGACCAGCGCGTGCTCACGAGCGTTGAAATCGTATGCGCCCTGGCCCACGACGGCATCGACACGACGTACGCCGGAACCGATGGAGGCTTCGGACAGGATGTTGACCATACCGATCTTGCCGACGTGGTCGACGTGGGTGCCGCCACACAGCTCGCGGCTCCAACCGTCTTCGCCGATGGAGACCACGCGCACGACGTCGCCATATTTCTCGCCGAACAGGTGCATGGCACCGAGGGCGATGGCATCGTCGAACTTCATTTCCTTGGTGGTCACGGCGAGGTTGTCGCGCAGCTTGTCGTTGACGCGCTCCTCAACAGCGGAAATCACGGACTTGGCCGGAGCCTTGGACCACTGGAAATCGAAACGCAGACGGTTCGGGGCGTCTTCGGAACCACGCTGAGTGGCCTGCGGGCCGAGCTCTTCGCGCAGCGCCTTGTGTACCATGTGCGTGGCGGTGTGCGAACGGGCAATGGCGCCACGGCGGGTCAGATCGATGTTCGCATTGACTTCAGCGCCTACGACCAGCGTGCCTTCAGTCAGGCGGCACTGGTGAACGATGAGGTCCTTGATGGGCTTCTGCACGTCATCGACTTCGAGCACGGCGCCGTCATCGGAGAGAATCTCACCCTGATCGGCAAGCTGCCCGCCGGCCTCCGCATAGAACGGGGTACGGTCGAGGATGACCTCGACGTTGGCCGGGCCGGTCACGGCAGGTACGGAGCCCTTGCCTTCCTGCATGATGCCGATCACCTTGGCACGGGCGGACATGTCCGTGTAGCCGAGGAAGTCGATCGGCTTGGCGAGCGTCTTCTTGAAGTCGTCATAGACCGACAGGTCCACGTTGTGACGCTTCTTGAGGGCGTCGGCGCGGGCACGGGACTTCTGCTCGGCCATAAGCTCGCGGAACTTGGCCTCGTCGACTTTCACGCCTTGGTCAGCGGCCATCTCGAGAGTCAACTCGATCGGGAAGCCGTAGGTGTCGTGCAGAGTGAACGCATCAGAGCCGGAGACCACCGGGTCGGCGGTCTTCTTGGCCTTCTTGACGGCCACGTCGAGAATCTCGATGCCGTTCTCCAGCGTACGACGGAACGCATCTTCCTCGCCGTAGGCCGCTTCGGAGACATCGTGGAAGGTGTCGTTAAGCTCCGGGTAGCTGGCGACCATGGCCTCCTTGGAGACGGGCAGCAGCTCGGGAATCACCGGATCGGTCACGCCAAGCACGCGCATGGCCTGCACAGTACGACGCAGCAGACGCCGCAGCACGTAGCCGCGGCCGACGTTGGACGGGCGCACGCCATCGGACATAATCATCAGCGCGGAACGCACGTGGTCGGCCACGACACGGAACTTGACATCCGCGGCCTCGTCCTCGCCGTACTTGCGGCCGGACAGGCGCTCGGCGGCCTCGATGACCGGGAAGACCTCGTCGGTCTCATAGATGTTCTGTTTGCCCTGCATCAGGTAGGCCAGACGTTCCAGACCGGCGCCGGTATCGATGTTCTTCTGGGCCAGCTCGCCGACGATGTGCAGGTCGGTCTTGGACTTGACATTGTCGACCTCGTAGTTCTCGAACACGAGATCCCAAATTTCGATAAAGCGCGTCTCGTCGGCCGCAGGGCCGCCATCACGGCCGTATTCGGGGCCGCGATCCACGTAGATCTCGGAGCAGGGGCCGCCGGGGCCAGGGCCGCCGGTGGTCCAGAAGTTGTCTTCCATGCCGAAAATCTGCATGTGCTCGGGATCAAAGCCCTCGTTCTTCCAGATGGAACGGGCTTCCTCGTCGTCGGTAAAGGTGGTGACCCACAGCTTTTCCGGGTCAAAGCCATAGCCGCCCTGGTCCTGCGGGGTGGTCAGCAGCTCCCAGGCGTAGTGGATGGCCTCTTCTTTGAAGTAGTCGCCGATGGAGAAGTTGCCAAGCATCTGGAAGAAGGTGCCGTGGCGGGGGGTCTTGCCGACCTCGTCGATGTCGAGCGTGCGCACGCACTTCTGGTTCGAAGTCATGCGGCGCTTCGGCGGGGTCTGCTCACCAAGCAGGTAAGGAATGAACGGCACCATGCCGGCGATGGTGAACAGCGTGGTGGGGTTCGGGGAAATAAGGGACGCCGAAGGCATGACGAGATGGTCGTGCTTGGCGAAGTAATCGAGGTATCGCTTGGCGATGTCCGCAGTGCGCATGAGCGGATGAACTCCTTGTAGGTTTGTTTCGGGCGCAATTGCGCCACTATCAGTGGAAAGTATGGATTAAAGGATTGCGTAAGGCCGTGCGCGTGTCAGTTGGCGCGCTCAGTGTACTGACGATTGAGCTCAGCCTCACGGGCTCGACGGGTCGCATTGAATTCATTGACCAGGCCTTCGAGCGTCTTCATCGGCACATTGTCTTGATCGGGACCAAGCAGGAACTGACGGGCCGCGTCAGGCGTATTGGCCTTGACATAGGCCTGTGCCTTGGTGACGGCCATCACGCCGATGGCCACACCGACGCCCACCCAAAAGATGCGTTTGAACATCACTCCCCCTTCTGAGCGGTCTTGTTGGCCTTCTGAGCGGTCTTGTTGGCGTTCTGAGCCAGGAACGACTGGCCAGTGGCCTTCAAGGCATAGAAGGCCGAAGCGACCTTGATAACCGGCTTGCCAAGGAAGGATCCATACAAATCGGTCAGGGCACCCACGTTGTTGGCGGTGGTGGAGGCCGCAGCGGAAATCTTGTTGACATCCTCAAGCGACTTGTTGACCTGCTTGACGGTGGTCACGCCCTCATCCAATGCGGGGATGGCATGCTCACCGGATTCCTTGACGGTCTGCGAAATCTGGTCGAACATCTTGCCCAACCGAATTAGCGGATAGATCATGAATCCGGCCAATACTGCGAACGCGATGGCCGCAATCAGGCCTGCGATCTCTCCGACTCCCATTGTTGCCTCCTTGAGGTCACACTTACTCGGATAAGGGTAGCACTCCTCCCCTATTTACCCGTGCAACTGACGATGAAATACGCTATTTGCCGTATGAGACGATGGTCACGGCCTGCGAAAACGGTTTGGTTGTGTCGAAGTCGAGTACAGTTACCGAGCCGTTGGCCGGTCGTTCGCTAAGGTCAAGATCGGGGCCTCCGAAACGGTGGCCGAGGCTGAGCAGCGTGTTACCGTGCGAAATCTGAAGCACATCATCGCCATCCTTGAGATTGGGGTTGCTGGCGATGAGCTGGAATGCTCCTTCGACGCGCGTCCAGTATTCTTCATCGGATTCCGCGTCATGGAAGGGGTCGGCCTCTTTCAGGAAATCACGGGAGGCGGCCAGACCAAATTTGGCTACGATGTCGTTGTAGTCCTTCGCGCCGTGAGGCCCACCCGCAGCGGTCCAAGCCAGCGACATGTCCTGACCCTCGAAGTATCCGTAGCATTGTTCGCGGAAATGCATATCGGCCGTGAGTTCTGGCCGTGCATGTCCGGCAGCCTCATTGATATCGAGAATTCGCTTCGCTGTGATTTCGGCGCGAGAGGTATCGGAACAATATGCCGCCGCAAAATCATAGCCCTCAAGTTTGTGCCCGGCCCTGTCGGCATCGGCAAGTCCGGATGCGGTGAGCGGCGCATTACACCATCCCTGAAGACGGTTGTATTTATTGAACGTGGTTTGCCCATGACGAACCAGATGCAAATGCAGAATCATGGTTCCCATGCTACCGCAGTCCGCTAAAACGCAGGAACCCCCCGTTGTCTAAATGAAAGTGCAACACCCGTTAGATTGGAGATTGTCCAGATAACCAAACGAGATTGTCCAGATAACCAAACGAAGGGGTGTTGCACCTTGGGCCAGGTGTATTCGCACCTGTCGGAAGAGGAACGGCAGGTCGTCCGGATTGAGATGGGCAACGGGGCGAGCGTGCGCCGCATAGCCATGATGCCGGGACGGCACGCGAACTGCAGGAGACCGTCGACGAAACCGACAACAGGCCCATGCGAGTGCTCGGCTAGCGCACCCCTGCCAAGGCATTCGCCGACGAACCGCCAGAATCAGCCGAAAACAAGGATGCTGCACTTACAAATAGACAACGGGGCCCCAGCTGACATGACTGATTTGAGGTATGATATACGTATGTCACACCACTGTTATAAGGAGTAATGATGGCTATCAAGGAGAAGACCACGATCAGTCTGGATGCGCAGACCAAGCGTGACGGCATCGCCATACTTGACGCCATGGGGTTGAACCTGAGCACGTTTGCCGAAATGTCTCTCAGACAATTGGTACGCGACGGGCGTCTGCCATTCACGCCAAGCGTCCGCCCTTCATTCGAAAAAGACAACGAGGGATATCCCCTGTTCAAAGCGAACATGGATGATCCCCGCATCGTGACGCCCCAGATACGTGATGGTGCCGTGATCCTGCCGGAGGGTTGGGACGATGATGAAGACTGATCCGCACCAGTTCGAGATATGGTGGGTGCCGTTCACTTTTCCCGACAAGCCAGGCAAAGCGAAGAACCGTCCCAGCGTGATCCTCCAATGGGACGACGGCACCCGCATCGCCTTGGTGACCAAGGTCACCGGCAACACCTGGCGCGACGAACCGGGCTATGTGGTGCTGCGTGACTGGCAGGACGCGGGACTGAGCAAGCCCAGCGCCGTGCGATGCTCGCAACTGCTGCGGCTGCCAAGCAGTCTTTTCCTCGACGACGGCCCGACAGGAAGACTTTCGGCATATGATGCCGGCCGCGTCACCTGGGCGATCAACGAACTCTATCCGGGCCTACTAGCCTGAGAGCAACCGATACCGTCACCATCCCTGTCGAGGTGCTTGCCGCAGCACGGGTCACCGACGTCACTCTTGTCAAGTTTGGCGTGATGGGCTGTTGTCGCGGGCGGATCGTTCCCCGCTAACCGCTAATGCAGTCCGAACCAGCCGCTGCCTCCTGCCTCCCGATAAAAATGAATTCGTCAAATTCTTTCGGGCAGCGAATGCAGATACATGTATAGAGCATCTGTACTATTTTCAAGAATGCTCATTGTCTGCGGCAACGGTTCGGCATACACAGTTTTATAATCCACCTCATCGTACTCTTTCCGAATGGGGAAAGCCAAACGTTCATCGTCAACAGAAAAGTCTGCTTGTACACCCTCTTTATTCCCTCTTGCATCTACACGAATCCATCGGTCAATGGATCTCAGATAAATGGCATTCAAGGCATGGATGCAGTATCCGCTTTCAGGCGTACTGCCTAACGTAAGCCTTTGATAGCATATTCCGGCAGGAATGCCATTTGCCCTTAATAGGGCGGCCAATAAATTAGATTTTGCCCAACAAATACCGACGCCCTCCCTTAATGCGTCTGAGGCTGTTGCCGTGACTCTTTTGTCTTGGACATCCCATGAATGCTTGATTTCATCTCTAACAAAATAGTAGGCGGCTTTTGCCAGTTCGATTTCGCCTTCAGTGGAGTCTTTTAGTTCCTTGGCTTTTCTTTGTACACTCGGTTCATTCCAATCGATATAGTGCGAAAAGGCAAGGTAGCTACTGATATCATCTTGAATATCCAACATATAACACCTCCGAGAATCCCGATTCGTCGCTCTCTTACTTTTTACCCCGTTGCGAGGTTGGTTGTTTCAGCAAGTCCGACATAGCGGCTTCTCACCAAGCTATCTCATTTTCGTGCAGACCGATCTGCCACAACAACGACGACCAGATTGGCCAGCACCATGACAACAAGCGTGGCCACCAACGCAATCAATGCCTCCGATGCCATGTTATTGAAGTTCTTCTCCATGGCCCCGCCAATGATGATTTCAAGGGCGATGAGGAACAGGGCACATGCATCAACGAGGAATATCGGAGCGTACTGCTTGTGAATCCGATTCCATGTGTCTTCGGATGACATTGTTGCCGGCGTTTTGATGCCTACCGAATTCTGCAAAGGCAACGTTCCGTTCTTTGCATCACGATAGACCCCGACCAAAAACACGCCGACGACCACGGCCACAACTACTTCGACGATAAGCATGCGTCAAGGATATCTCTCCCCCCCCCCTAGACTAGTAATGGTTTGAATCCCGCCTGCCCACCGATGGCAGGTCGATTACGCGAGGTGACCATATGGCTCCAGTGGAGCGTCATATCGAGGAAACGCTGTATCGCAGTGCCGTGGAACTGATCGAGCGAAGGTATCCGACAGGATGGGGAGGCGCGGCGGCGATGCGACTCGCCGGCAAAGACAACGGTAAACATGACGGAAGCAACGGCTCGGATGCACTTATCGTCACGAGCGTGGCGATTGAGACACCCAATGCCGCCGCTTCGCTATGCATCGAGGTCGGAGCGATGTGCGAGGCGATGAAGCTTGATCGCCGTGTCACCCACACCATCTGCGTCGTACGCGATGACGAACACGCCCCGTTCACCGTGTTGTCTCCATGCGGCATCTGTCAGGAACGGCTGCGCTATTGGGGCGACGACGTGATGTGCGCCGTGTCCGACAACAATCAGGGAGAGCATCCGTGTTCGTGCCGCTGCGCGACCTGCAGCCGCACCATTGGACCCAGGTGTACCCACCAGCCGAATTGGAACACTACGAGCGATAAGCCGCCCTCGATTGAAATCCCTACCTCCCTAAGCTATGCAGTAGGCTCCGCCCGCAAGTCACACTGGTACAATTTTCAGGTTTGAGACTGTAGCAAGTTGAGTCGCTTTATCAGTAAGTCTGTATTTGGAGGTATCGATGGCCCATCGTCCGCTTATCGGCGTGGTCCCGTTGTGGGACGACAAATTGAACAGCCTGTGGATGCTGCCCGGCTATTTCGACGGCATCGCCGAAGCCGGCGGCATCCCGGTGATGCTGCCGCTGACCGACGATGAAGCTGCAATCGAACAGCTGGTCGGCCAATGCGACGGATTCCTGGTCACCGGCGGCCACGACGTGGATCCGGAACGGTATGGCGAGGCGGCCGGCCCCAAGACGGTCAAACTATGCAAGGCCCGCGACCGGATGGAGGAGCGCCTGATCCCCTCCGTCATCGCGGCGGACAAGCCATTGCTGGGCATCTGCCGCGGCATCCAGAGCCTCAACGTCGCCTTGGGTGGCACGCTGTGGCAGGATCTGCCGGACGAACATCCCAGCCCGGTCGTGCATCATGGCGACAAGCCGCCGTATGACCCGGTGGTCCACGAAGTGTCGATCGCGCCCAATTCGCCATTGGCCCGCGCGTTGTGGCCGCTGGGAGACAACGGCCCGAGTGAGGCGGAGGCCGATGAGGTCGATTCCTTCGGCAGGCCGTATCATCCGCGCGCCTATACGCTGGGCGTCAACAGCTATCACCATCAGGCGATTCGTACGCTGGGCCAGGGACTGGAACCGATGGCCACCGCGCCGGACGGCATCGTGGAGGCCGTCCGGATGTCTGCCAAGCGTTTCGTCTGGGCCGTCCAATGGCATCCTGAGTTCTCCCACCGCGCCGATAGCAACCAACGCCGCATCCTCAGCGCCTTCATCGACGCCTGCTGACGCAAGCTCCCGCCAATCTCGACGAAACGCCTTCCAGGAAATGGCTTGCCCGCATCCGTAGACCAGCAGATATTCAATCAATGTGCCGAACGGACTCATCGCAACAACAACATCCAGATCACCCACAATGCAGGTGACAAGACCGAGATGAGCGCCCGGCGCCGCAGCTCAAGCCCAAAGTCCGCCCCATTCCTCCTGCGCAGAACGGCGTGATTCCAGTGCTCCGGCAACCGGAGCCGTCGGAATCACGCCGTTTTGATGCGCCCGTGGTCGTGCCAGCGGATACAGTCGTCGATCGGGACGAACACCTCGTCACGGGCACGCTCCTCCCAATGCCCGGGGTGGACGGATTCCGTTCATTCAGTCTCCGGGAAAACGCCCGCACCCCGGAACGCGAGAACCCCGCGTCCCTTGCGGGAGCGGGGTCCAAGCGGTATGTCCTTGATTCTGATGTTTCAGATAAGGGGGCCCGAATCAGCGGGCGTAGAATTCGACCACGTACTGGATGTTGACCTGCACCGGAATCTCTTCGACCTCGGGCTTGCGGGTCAGGGTGGCCTTCAGGGAGGCAAGGTTCACGTCGAGGTAACCGGGAACCGCGGGCAGCACGTCACGGTGCACGCCTTCGGCGGCGATCTGGAACGGAACCATGGTCTGGCTCTTGGCCTTCACCTGGATGGTCTGGCCGGGCTTGACGCGGTAGGACGGACGGTCCACCACGTTGCCGTCAACGAGGATGTGACGGTGCACCACGAACTGACGGGCCTGGGCGGTGGTGCGGGCGATGCCAGCACGCAGAACCAGGTTGTCAAGACGGGTCTCGAGGTCGGTCAGCATGGCGTTACCGGTCTGGCCGGCGGTACGGGTAGCCTTCTCGTAAGCGGCGCGGAGCTGCTTCTCGGAGATGCCGTACTGAGCGCGCAGACGCTGCTTCTCGCGCATACGCACCGCGTAATCGGATTCGGTGCGGCGACGGTCACGGCCGTGCTCGCCAGGAGCGTACGGACGCTTTTCGAAAATGCGCTGAGCCTTAGGGGTCAGTGCGATGCCGAGGGCGCGGGACAGGCGCACCTGACGGCGAGAACGCTGAACGTTCGTCATTGGATTATTCCTTCTGTCGTTATCTGAACGGAACGCTCGGTTTCATGAGATTCCAAGCGCTGAGTCGGGCCTCTCCAACGCTTCGTCGTGATTGCTCACGAGCGGGTTGGCGTTCTTGCGATCGCCTACCGCCGACCCGTTGACGGGCTATGACTCCAGACGGCATCTACCAGTCGGCAGACACCAGCGAATAATATTACACCGCAGCCATGGACAGCACTCCGGCATCCATGCGGTATACCTTGTCCGCATACTCCAGCGCATCCGGATCATGCGTGACCATGAGGATCGCCGTACCGTTATCGGCTTGGCTTCTCAGCAGTTGCATCACGATGTCAGTGCTCTCTTGGTCGAGATCGCCGGTCGGTTCGTCCGCGATAAGCAATTTGGGCTGATTCATCAGGGCGCGGGCGATGGAGACACGCCGCATCTCACCACCGGATAGTTCGCGCGGATAGCTGTCTGCCAAATCGGCGGCACCGAGCTGGGTGAGCAGATGCTTGGCGCGCTCGGTAAGCACATCAGGCTGTCCGAGCGCTGAGTATAAGGATTGGTCGGTGCCTGTGATTGGCGCGATGACATCCGGCATAAACGGATCCGGCTCGGTGGAAGACTCGGTACTGTTCTCATCGGATGCGGAACCGTTATCGGCCTCAGATTCGATGCAAGGCTCGGTCTCGGCCATATTGTTCTGTTTTTGCACGGCTGCATCGTCCTTATTCTCAGCCTCCATGAACGACAGAGCATCCGGGAACATCGTCGCGGGCAGAATCACATTGTCGAGCACCGTGAGATTGCCGAGCAGGGTCTGGCTTTGGGTCACGAAACCGATGGTTCGGTTGCGCAGTAGGGACAGTCCCTTATCGCTCAGCTCAGTCACTTCACGCCCATCCACACGCACGGTTCCCGAACTTGGGCGCACCAATCCGGCGACCATATTAATCAGGGTGCTTTTACCGTTACCCGAGCGACCGACGATGGCGACGAATTCCCCGGCGTCAATCGTGAGATCGACGTGACTGACCGCGTCAAACGGCGTGCCGCGACGGACGAACTGGCGGGTCAAATCCACCAATTCCAGCAGATGAGATGCAGTTTCGGTCATGTCACTCCCCTTCTCGCAGGGTCAGATAGGCTTCGGGGCGGCCAAGCCGCCACATGGTCAGCAACGAGCCGACAATGCCGATGGCGGTTGAGCATACAATAGTTATGGCAATGAATCCGATAACGGCGGCCGGTCCGGCTTGCAGATATGGCAATTGCAATTGTTTGCCGATCAGCGAGCTGAATGGGAAGATCACGAGGCTCGCCACGCCTACGCCGATTACGCCGCCAATCAGTCCGATAATGGCCGATTCCTTGAGAATGATGACATCCAACATGCCACGCGTGGCTCCCATAATGCGCAGAGACGCGAACTCGCGCTTGCGTTCGTTCACCGAAGAGGCGAATACGGCGAGCAGCACGATCACACCCATCACCCAGATCACGGCCACGAACACCTTGAGGTAGGTGACCAATGCGGTCAGCGAGGTCTTGGTATTGGCGGTGATGCCGCCGGGATACACGTAGCCCAGATCGGCGAATCGGGAGTCAATGCGTTTGATGTTTTCGGCCACGGTTTGCGCCTCATACCCCTGCTTGACCTTGATCATCACGGTGGAGACGGCCTTGCCCGCATATTCCATGGGCATGACCTGCTTGGAGACCTTGGACGATGCGGCGACCATGTCGGGCACAGTGGCCTGGTTGATGAACACCGAATTGTCGAGGCTGGTGCCGGTATTGGCCAGCTGAGCGACCACCGGCCATTTACGGCCGTATAGCTCAATGGTGCCATCGGTGGACACATTGACGTTCGCGCCGGCGATCATCTTGCCGTCTTCGAGGGTGCCTTTGAATTGGGAGGCAACCCATGGCTCGATAACGAAATCGGTGGACGGGTCGTAGCCGATGATCTGCAATTTCTCGTCACAGCAGGCGGCGGCCAGTGACGATATGTAGGTTTGTTCGCTGGCTTGTTCGATGCCATCCGTTTGCTTGACCTCAGTGGCGATGTCTCTGGTGAAATAGAACGTGCTGGGGTTACCGTTGGTCAACAGCGCTTCGGCTTTCTGCGCGGTGTCCTGAGGCACAACCATCAGGTCGGCGCCCAGGCGCTTCTCCATGCTGGTCATACCGGTGTTGAGGTTCATGGTCAGCATGGTGCCGCCGAAGAACGTCAGCGCAAGAATGGTGACGACGGCGAGCAGGGCGCCGGTGCGGAATGGCTTACGCTTGAGATTTTCAAGCGGCAGGCCGCGCAATGCGATATGCGATGGCACGATGGGGGTCCTTTATTGATTTATGGTGCGGTTGCAATAAGCGAGACCGGAACCCGACTCCTGGAATGAAATCGGACCCCAGTCACACAAGGTCAAGTTCAGTGCTTGGCCGCTCGGGAATCGAGCCAGATGGCGACAGCGGCGAATACGAGAGTGAGTACGCCGAGCACGATAAGCGTGGGCAGCATGACCATGCGGCAGTGCATCATGGCGCCCTTGCAGATGCCGATCAGGAAGGTGGGCACGGCAAGCAGCAGCAACGCGTTAGCGATGGCGGCGATGTTCAGACCAATACGGACCTGGGCGTTGACGAACAAGGCCACGACGCCGAGCACAAGAATCACGACGCCGATGCCGGTGGCGGCCTGCTGCGAGTAGTGGCAGGCGCCTGGCATGTCATGGCCGGAGCAAGCGTGAGCAAAGGTCTGGGGTGCGATGGCAATAAGCGCACCGAACAGAATATTGGGCACGGATGCGAACAGCTTGTTCTTCATAACTTCCTTCCTCTCCCCTGTTATCAGGGGTTCGTGAGCACAACCTCCGCATTATGCCCACAGTGTGATGAGGAACACAAGTCTTGTTTTTTATGAAATTATCTGGTATGAGCTTTCAGCTCACAGCTTTTCGATCGGTGCCACGCGGAGCATGAGGCGTTTGACGCCGGCTGACCCGAAGTCCACGGTGATGACCGAATTGCGGCCCTTGTCCTGCGCGTCGGTGACCTTGCCGAGACCGTACTGATCGTGGCTGATCATGTCGCCCACAGCAAAGTCAGAGATATTCAGTCCATTATCTTTAGCGAGCTTGGAACTTGGCATGGAAGATCCGGCGGAACCGGACTTCGGCGTGGTGTGGCGCGTAGTGACCTTGCCGCCACGAGTGCCGCCGGACGCCGAACTAGAACGGGAACGAGAACCATATGAAGAGCCGGAACCCGAACCATAGGACGAACCCGAGCGCGAGCGGGAACCGTAGGAGGAGCTGGAACGTGAGCCATACGACGAACCGCCCGAACGGGAGCCATAGGACGAGCCAGATCCATAGCTTGACGAGCCGTAATGAGATCTCGAGCCATACGACGAACCCGAACCGCGAGAGCCGAATGTCGAGGACCCACCGAACGTCGTACCGCCAAAATCGTCATCATCCCAGCCGCCGTAATCGTCGGCGAATCCATCGGATTCCCAGTTGGCGCGCATGCGTTCCACGCCGGCCTCACGACGCTTCCAGTCGATCAGCGAATCCGGAATCTCGTCAAGGAACTGGCTGGGCATCATATCGGCGGCCTGACCCCACTGGGAGCGTACAGCCGCGCGCGTGACGTACAGCCGCCGCTTGGCGCGGGTAATACCCACATAGGCAAGTCGGCGTTCCTCCTGCAGTTCGGTGGTGTCCTCCATCGAACGCGAATGCGGGAACGTGCCCTGTTCCATGCCGGTCAGGAACACCACCGGGTATTCGAGGCCCTTGGCCGTGTGCAAGGTCATCAGCGTCACTTTGCCGGAATCCTCCGCCTCGCCGGGCAGCTGGTCGGAATCGGCCACGAGCGCGGTGGTCTCCAGGAATGCGGATAGCGTGGCGTCGGGCGTGTTCTGCTCGAACTCGGCTGCGGTGGACTGCAGCTGGGAGAGGTTTTCCAAACGGGAGGCGTCCTGCGGGTCCACGGACTTTTCCAGCTCTGCACGCAAGCCGGACTTCTCCAGCACTTCGGCCACAATCTCGCTGGGCTTGGCGTCATGTGCTCGCGTGAATTGCGAGAGCTCACCCATCAAATCACGGAAGGCCTTGAGCTGCGTGGCGGTACGTGTGGGCACGTCCTGAATTTCATCCAAATGCATGAGTGCATAGAAGAAGCTGGTGCCACGTTCGCGCGCATAGGCGAGCAGGATGCCCTCGGCACGATCGCCGAGCCCGCGCTTGGGCACGTTCAAAATTCGACGCAGGTTCACGTCATCATCCGGGTTGACCAGCGCCTGCAGGTAGGCCAGCGCGTCCTTGATTTCACGGCGTTCGTAGAACTTGGTGCCGCCGACGAGCTGGTACGGCAGCCCTGCGTTGATTAACGCCTCTTCGAGCGAGCGGGACTGCGCGTTGGCGCGATACATAATCGCCATGTCAGAGTAGGCGATATCTTCTTCGGCGTGCAGTCGGGCGATTTCGGTGGCCACCCACTGGGCCTCCTGCTGGGCGTTATCCGCCGCGTAGCCGACGATTGGCTCGCCTTTACCGAGTGCTGTCCACAGTTTCTTGGGCTTGCGTCCCTCGTTGTTGCTGATCACCGCGTTGGCCGCGTCCAAAATGGTCTGCGTCGAACGATAGTTCTGTTCGAGCATGATGGTCTTGGCGTTCGGGAAGTCCTGTTCGAAATCCTGGATGTTGCGGATGTCGGCGCCGCGGAAGGCATAGATGGACTGGTCGGAATCGCCCACGACGGTGATCCAAGCAGGGCCCGCCTTGCCGGCGTTCGGCGCGCCCGGAATGGCCTTCTCCCCTGTGTCCACACCGGCCAGCTCGCGTACGAGCACATACTGGGCGTGGTTGGTGTCCTGATACTCGTCGACCAGAATGTAGCGGAAACGGTGATGGTAGTACTCGGCGACGGCCGGGTCGGTGCGCAGCAGTTCGACCGTGCGCCCAATCAGATCATCGAAGTCGACGGCGTTGGCCAGAGCGAGCCGGTGCTCGTATTCGGCGTATATCACCGCGTAGATGGCTTCAAGGTCGCCCACCGTGCCGAACTGGTAGCCGCGCTGGCCGGGCGTGAAGTCGGGCGCATGGACGGCGAGGTTTTCCTTCCAGCCGGTCAGGTTGTTTTTCAGGTCGGAGATGTGGCCGAGGATGGAGCGCGGCGTGTAGCGCTTGATATCGAGGTTGAATTCGGTGGCGATGATCTTGACGAGTCGCTCGGAATCGGCGGAATCATAAATAGAGAAGCCGGACTTGAGACCGATGGATTTGCCGTCGCGGCGCAGAATCCTCACGCAGGCGGAGTGGAAGGTGGAGACCCACATGCGCTGGGCCACCGGACCGATAAGTGCGCCCAGACGTTCGCGCATCTCGGCGGCGGCTTTGTTGGTGAAGGTGATGGCCAGGATCTGGCTGGGCCATGCGCCGAACTGGCTCAGGATCCATGCGATGCGTCGGGTGAGGACTCGGGTTTTGCCGGAACCGGCGCCGGCTCCGATCAGCAGCGCCTGGCCGCGGTATTGCACGGCTTCGGCCTGCTGCGGGTTCAGGTCGCCTACGAGTTCCTGCGCGCTGCGGGCGATGACTTCCGGCTCGTCGTACACTGTTGCCTCCCTTTGAATCGCGACATTCATGTTTACCACATGCACGGGTCAGCGTCGGTGTGACGAACCGGCCCGGGGCTGGGCGGCCGGCGGACGGTTCCGTTACAAGCGAATGACGTTCCGACGGCCGACGGTATCACTCGGCGAAGAACCGCCGACATGCCGCTCTCGCATCGGACAACGTACACTTTCAGATATCCATATCATCCATATCGGTTGTGGCACACGATGACAGGAGGTCCGATGCAGGAACTTGAGGAACGAATCCAGAGCGAGGGAACGGTAAAGGCAGGTGACGTGCTCAAGGTGGACGCGTTCCTGAACCACCAGTGCGACGTACGTCTGTTCGACCGTATGGGAGCCGCGTGGGCCAAGCATTTCGCCGGCAAGCACATCACCAAAATTCTGACCATCGAAGCGTCCGGCATTGGCATCGCATGCGTGGCCGCCCAGCATTTCGGCAATGTGCCGGTGGTGTTCGCCAAGAAAGCGCAGTCCATCAATCTGGACGGCGACCAGTACACCACCACCGTGTATTCCTTCACCAAGCAGAAGGAATTTCCGGTGATCGTGTCCAAGAAGTATCTGAATGCGGGCGACCATGTGCTGCTGATCGACGATTTCCTGGCCAACGGCAAGGCGCTGCGCGGCCTGATTGATCTGTGCAAGGCGGCCGGCGCCACGGTCGAGGGCATTGGTATCGCCGTGGAGAAGGGCTTCCAGGGCGGCGGCGACGCGCTGCGCGCCGATGGTTACGACGTAGATTCGTTGGCCATTGTCGAATCCATGGATCCCGGAACCGGCGAGATCACCTTTAGGCACTGAGGACTATTGCCCGCTCCCGCTGGCGGGAGCTGTCACGACAGTGACTGAGGGTGGTTCATCTTGACCGCAGACCACCCTCAGTCGGCTACGCCGCCAGCTCCCGCCAGCGGGAGCAAACACAAAAAGGGAACAGAGAGAAAGAGAATCATGTCAGAGAAGAAAACCAAGAATTCCATATCATTTGAGGCATTGTCCTCGCTGGACGCGCCCGTATCCTTCTGGAAGGGCATTCCGTTCGGCCTGCAGCATGTGATGGCCATGTTCGTGGCCAACCTTGCCCCGATCTTCATCGTCGCATCCGCCGCGAAGATGACGCCGGCCCAGTCGGCCACAATCATTCAGGCCGGTCTGCTGGTGGCAGGTCTCGGTACCTGTCTGCAACTGTATGGCGCGTGGCTCATCGGCTCCCGGCTACCGATGGTCACCGGCATCTCCTTCACCTACGTGGCGGCCGCCGTGGCGATTTGCGCGGACAAGGGTTATGGCGCGGTGGTCGGCGCGGTGATGGTCGGCGGCCTGCTGGAACTCGTGCTGGGCTTAACGGCCAAATATTGGCGTCGGTTCGTGCCGCCAATCGTCTCCGCCATCGTGGTCACCTCCATTGGTTTCTCCCTGCTCAACGTGGGCGCCACGAGCTTCGGCGGCGGCAGCGGCGCCAAGGACTTCGGCAACTGGCAAAATCTGACGCTCGGGCTTATATCTTTGGTCGCCTGCTTGGCATTCCAGCTGTTGATGAAGGGCACGGCCAAGCAGCTGTCCGTGCTATTCGGTCTGGTGGTCGGTTACGTGGTGGCCATCTGCATGGGCAAGGTCGATTTCTCCGGTTTCCAGAACCTTGCCATTGTGTCCGTGCCGCAGATCATGCCATTCAAGCCCGAGTTCGACTGGGGTTCGATCATCTCCATCGGCCTGCTCTATGTCGTCTCCTCTGTTGAGGTGCTGGGTGACACCGCCGCGCTGACCAAAGTGGGTCTGAACCGTACGCCGACCGAACGCGAGACTGCTGGCGCCATCGCCGGTGACGGCCTTATCTCCACCGTCTCCGGCCTGTTCGGCTGCCTGCCGCTGACCTCCTTCGCGCAGAACATCGGACTCGTGGCCATGACCAAGGTTGTCAATCGTAAGGTCATTCTTTCCGGTGGCGTAATCCTGATTTTGGCGAGCTTCGTGCCGGCCATCGCCGAGGTGTTCAACTCGCTGCCGCAGGCGGTGCTCGGCGGCTGCACCATCATGATGTTCGGCAATATCATTCTTTCCGGCTTCCAGATGATTGCCGAAGCGGGCTTCACGCAGCGCAACATCACGATTGCGGCGCTCTCGCTGACCATCGGCATCGGCTTCACGCAGGTAAGCGACATCTTCGCGCAGTTCCCGGCCCTGTTCCAGCAGATCTTCGCCTCGAACTGCATCGCCGTGGCGTTCGTGGTGGCCGTGATCCTGAATGCCGTGCTGCCCAGTGAGGAGCATTTCCTCTCCGCGCCCAAAGATCCGTCGGTCGACGCCGAGTGACGACCGACGGATCTTTTCGCATGTGCCCGCAACCATTTCGGTTTGCGGGCACATGTGTTATGCGGGAATCCAGCGGACGAACAAGCATACGGGCTTTCCCGCTCGCATTGCTGCGCCATCGCAATCTTCACAAAACCACGTTGCCAATCATATCGTTTTTCGATATATCATTATCGTTATTCGAAATAGTCGATGTAAAGAATCGTCTCATGAAGCGCTACATGAACAAGTGGGTCCTGCTTGGATTGAAGGTCATCATCGCGCTGGTCTGGCTGGCCTGCCTCTGGAGCCAGACGTTCGCCGCGCCCATACTGAGCGAGGCGATGGCCGGCCTGTACTCCAGCCAGGTGGCGATGCGCTGGCCATACCTCATCATGGGCATACTGTTTCTGGTATGCGTCGAGATAGCGTTTGCGGCCGTCTGGCGGCTGCTTTCGCTATCCGGCTCCGGCACGGTGTTCACCGCCAAGGCCATGCCCTGCGTGAACTGGGTGCTTGGCTGCGCGGCGATCGCCACTGCGCTGACCGTTCTCGTATCCCTGTGTTTCCTTATCTCCGGCTGGCATGATGCGACCATGCCGGCCATGGATTACTACACCATCGCCTTGGTGCTTGGTGTGGCGGTTCTCGCCGAAATCGGATTCATGCTGCTGATGATTGTGATGAAGGGCCTGCTGCGCGTCGCCACCGACCAGTCCAGCGAGCTCGAGCAGGTGATCTGATATGACGATTCGCATCAATCTCGACGTCATGATGGCCAAGCGCAAGATCGGGGTCGGCGAGCTCGCCGAGCAAATCGGCATCACCCCCGCCAATGTCTCCATTCTGAAGAACGGACGTGCCAAAGCCGTTCGCTTTACCACACTGGATGCGCTGCAAGGCCCTCGACTGCCAGCCCGGCGACATTCTCGAATGGGAGGACAGCGACCGATAACCACCGCATGATTTTTACATAGCTAACTGCTTTCAGAGAGGTACATTCGCCCATTTACGGAATGCTATCTGCTGTCAAAGGAGATAGCTACAAGTTTTATGCTCAGATGCCCGGATGAGCAGTTGCTCAGACATGCAGGCGCGCCACCCATTCGCGTACGAGAGCTACGACGGCTTCGGGTTGGTCGATGTGCGCGTTGTGACCGGCATTGTCTAGCGTCACGAAGGTGGCGTTGGGATAGTGAGGCAACAGGGCTTGCTGGTCTTCGTATCCGACGATCTGGTCTTGTTTGCCGGTGACGATGAGCACCGGACCTGCATATGTGCCGAGTGTTTTCTCGGGGTCGTCATCCAGCCAATAGCGTTGATCCAGTCGTTCGCACGCCGCACGGTCACACAACGCCACACCAGGCAAGATGAACCGCTGGTAGCGCCGCCATGCATCGAATGACTGGTTGACGCCCATGGTGATGAAGTCGAACACCTGTTCCTGTGGCAGGGAGTGCGTCAGCCTGGGATTGGGATTCGCAACCACGTGTTCGGCCACATGCCGGCCGGCATGCTGCGGGTCCACAACCGGCGCGATCAGCGCCATGCCGGCCACTTGGCGAGGTTCGCGCGCCAATACTTCACGGACAAGCGCACCGCCCATCGAGTTGCCGACCATGGCGAATGGGGTTGCTTTGCCGACAAGGCCGTCAATGACCGTTTGCAGCCAATCAGCCATTTCCGGCAGTCCACAGGCATTCTCGGGCAATGCCGGCGTACGCCCAAAGCCGGGCAGGTCCAGATATATGCGGCGAATCGAATCATTGCCGTCGAATGCTTCATCGAGCATCATCAGCGAACGATGGTCCACACCCATGCCATGCACAAACACGACGGACAATCTATTGTCATTGCCTTCGATGGCGTAATACGGCTGCGGCTGTGCCATACGTTCCTCTCTCAAACCGGGACTGGGTGTATTTCACACAATAGCGTCTACGGTTCCTTCGCCGCCGAAACAGTTTCGAACGGCATTCTTGGTTTCAAGGGGCTGATTCTGTTATCCGGGAACATCTACTTCCACTTCGAGGGGCTGGTCGAAGCTCAAACCAAAAGTAGAAACGGCGTAACGACAACGCCATCCCGCCGTTTTCATGATCTGTCTACTTAACCATCCGCCCCTTGAAACGGAAGTAGATGTTCTGGAAATGGCGAATCAGCCCCTCGAAGCGGAAATAGACGATTGCAACCCAGATTATCGATCTTGGCCACGCTGAAACGCGGACATTGGAACATCCTTCTCGGTTCGGCTTGTGCGAGAGTCAAAGGGCGTGAAGAATTATGGCAAAGTCATCGGTGCTATGAGCATTCATCAGGCAGATATGACACTCTGACTGGTGGTGATCAGATTGACGTGACGATATGACATAGACGCGCAATCAGGCGAAGACCGATAAGGCCAGGAAGGAGGCGAGATGGTTCGGCGAACGCGGTACCGGGCTCGTCGCCGCTCGGGCGGCAGATGGGTGCTGGTGTTTGTCGTCGCTTGCGTCATCGTCGCGATTCTGGCCGCGCTCATCTATCTGCCACGCATTTTCTTTTCCTCCGGCACCCCTTCCCGCGCCTCCGACGACGCCTATTGTTCGGCGAAACTAGCCGACGGCCCAAGCTATTCCCTCATGCCGGAACAGGCCCAGAACGCGGAGCTCATCGCCAACATCGCCATCAATCGCGGACTGCCGGATCATGCGGCGACGGTGGCCATCGCCACGGCCATGCAGGAATCGCGAATCACGAACCTTTCCTATGGCGATCTGGATTCCATCGGACTCTTCCAACAGCGGCCGAGCCAAGGTTGGGGAACCGTGGAACAGGTGTCCGACATGACGTATGCCACGAACATCTTCTACGACCATCTGATGCAGGTGCCGGACTGGGAGACGATTCCCATCGAGGACGCGGCCCAGGAAGTGCAGCGTTCAGGATACCCGGATCTGTACGCCACATGGGACGCCATGGCGCACGCTTGGGCTGCGGGACTGACCGGTGAATTCGGAGCGACTATTTCATGCGCGCTGGAGCCGGCAACATCGTCGGATGCCGATGGGCTTATCGCTGCGCTTCCTGTTGCCTATCCGAGTGTTACCGCCGCTACTGCGCCTGCGACTGCCGAGGGAAACGGTAATAATTTATCAAACGGTACGACAATCACCGTAGCTCTGCCCGACGGCCTGTCCGCAGACGACCACAATCGCCTGTGCTGGCAGGTTACGGGCTGGCTGGTCACGCACGCACGCCAATACGGCATCGACGCATTGCATGCGAACGGCATGGACTGGAATCGCAAAGACGGTGTTTGGACAGGAAACGAAACCGTCGAGCAGACCATCACCGTCACATTGGTCTAATCAGGCAATCAAACGTCTAACTTTTGACGAATCCGGCACTCCCCTATTCAGCAATAAACCACTAAGATAAAAGCACATTACAGGCCTATTCAAAAGAAATGGGGAATCTATGAGCAAGGCGTTGATTGCGGTGGATGTGCAGCCGACATTTTGCGAGGGCGGTGAACTGGGTGTTGAAGGTGGCAACGCAGTCGCCGAGCGTATCGCCGATTATGTGAATGCGCATCGTGGCGAATACGCGTATATCGCCACCACGCAGGATTGGCATATCGAGCCAGGCGCGCACTGGTCGGCTGAGCCGGATTTCGTGGATACATGGCCGAAGCATGGCGCGGCCGGTACGTCGAACGCCGAACTGCATCCGGCGATCAAGGCGCTGGGCGTCGAGCATCATTTCAAGAAGGGCCAGTATTCGGCGGCATATTCCGGGTTTGAGGGTATCGAGGACAATACTGACCGCATCCAGACCCGTGAGGAGGTCTCGGCTGAACAGGCCGCCGGCAAGACACTAGCCGACGCGCTGAAGACGGCCGGCGTGAGTCGCGTGGATGTGGTGGGCATCGCCGAATCGCATTGCGTCAAGGACACCGCGCTCGATGCCAGGAAGCTCGGTTTCGAGGTCACCGTGTTCGAGGACCTGACCGTACCGGTCAGCGAGGAGCTCGGTGTCGCGGCCCGCAAACAGATGACGGCGGCCGGCATCGCGCTGGTCGAGTCGCGCTGATCGATTCGGATATACCCGCAGCGAACGCATAGCTGTTTCCACATATTCAGGACTTACACTGCCGCATAGTCGATGTGTAAGGAAGGCGCTTATGGTTACGATGCTGCTGACTTCGATGTTCCATAACGTCTCGCCCACCGTGCATGAAATCGAGCCGCGGCCACAGGGCAAACGGGTCGTCTTCATTCCAACGGCGAGCGCTGTGGAACCGTGGGGACCGGCTCATGCGGCATTGAGCAAACACGCGCTACAACGGCTCGGCTTCGAGGTCGAACAACTGGATGTGGAAAACATGCCGAGCGACTCCGCCGAGGACATCACCCACAAAATCACCGAGGCTGATTGCATCTATGTGGGCGGCGGCAACACGTTCTTTCTCTTGCAGGAGTTGCGCCGCACCGGTGCCGACCGGGCCATCATCAATCAGGTGCGCGCCGGCACGCCGTATATCGGCGAGTCCGCAGGCTCGGTCATCACGGCGCCCAACATCGGCTACATCAAGCTCATGGATCGCACGGACAAAGCCCCCGATCTCACCGATTACGCAGGATTGGGCTTGGCCGATTTCCACGTGGTCCCCCACCATCATGCAGCGGCCATGGGTCACGCCGCACAACGCATTCTCGACCGGTATGGCGCTAATCTCAGTCTCAAGCCTCTTACCAACCGGCAGGCCCTGCTCGTCAAGGATGGCAGAACCCGGTTGCTGCGATGATGCGGGTCGTCGGCCCGTCGCCCATTCGGCATCGCCGTGGTGTGTCCGGCCTGATATGCCTATCGAGCGGCATCAATCACACAGCAATGTGGCTGGGAACCTCGCCGAACGTCAACACCTGCGTACATCAGCACGGCAAAATCTGCCGAAAAACGCCCGGCGCACGAGATGCCAGCCGGCCCCATCCGTCACCTCAGTGCCGTACCGGGCCAGGCATGGCCTTGAGCAACGGGATGAATCCGGCGCACAGTACCAGGGCAACGACGGCGAGTATCTGCCAGTGGGCGGAGCCGAGCCAGCCGCCCCACGTGCCGACAGCACCGCCGATCGCATACGCGAACCTGGCACGGCCGCTGAATTTGGCCAGGTCACCACCGCTCAGCAGCAGTTGTCGCGATACGATCACGCCATGCGCCAGCAGGCCATAGCCGAGGTTGTTGATGAGCCATCCGACGCACACCGCGGCAAACTCGGGAACCAGTACGGCGGCAAGGGAAATCGCCGTGGCGATTGCCCCGATGGCGGACACGGCGCGCATGCCGAGTTTTGCGGAGAGCCGCATGTAGACAAACGATCCGATGATGCTGCCCACGCCGCCGAATGCGTAGACCACGGTCAGCATATCGCTGCCGTACCGGGAGCCGATGCCCAGCAACGCATAGCTTGCCCACAGCGACGGAATCAGCGCAAGCAGCAGCGATGCGATCAGCAGTCTGACCCGGGTCAAGCGGGTGACCGGAGTGCGCTGCGGCGCGTGTGACGTGTCGGCCGCCGTGGATTCGTCGGCGGAGCCGTCGCCGTCATCGCCGCCCGCACCATCGTTGCCGAATCCCGGCATGAACTCGCGGGTGCGGAATCGCGTCAGCGCGCAGGCAAATGACAGTGCCGACGAGGTGAGCAGCATGGCCATGATGGAGGCGTTGGCCAAGGCCGATCCGGCAACCTGGCCCAGCAACGTACCGGCCACGCTGGCAATCACGGCGACGTAGCCGCTGTACTTGACGAGCATGTCATCGTCGTCGCCGGCCGCATCCACCTCGAACACTTCGGAGGCCACGTCGATGACCTGCCCGGTCATCAGCAGCAGGCATGACAGGGCCAGCAGCAGCCACTTCCAATACGTCCAACCGTTGGGCACCAGCGCGACCGCCAGGCACAGTACGCCTTCCACGCCCTCCGTGGTCGCAAGCGAACGGAACGAGCCGAACCGCTGCACGATCCATGCGGATATCGGAGAAGCGAAGTCGATGACCAGATTGAACGTCTTGCGGAACGCGATCACCCATGCCGGCAGTCCGACGATCAGAATCGAAGGAATCACCGACCCCTCGAAAATCGCGTTGGACAGCATCGAAAACGTCATACCCACCAACGCCCATCGCAACGCCCTGCTCAATACCGATAATCCGCGCATACCCTAATTCCTCGTCCTTGCTAGTGTAACGGAATTATGACTTCTCAATCGTCCCCCCGCTGTCTAAATGAAAGTGCAACACCCTTTCACTGGTTATCTGGACAATCTCCAATCTAAAGGGTGTTGCACTTTCATTTAGACAGCGGCCCCCATATCCGCATGTCACTGCTGCTATCATAATGAGCCAGTAGACGCCTTTAAGCGTTCTGACAGCCATGGAATCGAAAATCGCTATGCACATCACAGAACAGCACTGCCAAGGCAAGAGGTCTGACCAGTCGCTCAATGAGGACGGGCTGATCATCACCGATGGTTTCGCGGCAGTGGTGGATGGGGTGACCAGCAAAAGCGTACGCCATTTGTGGCAGCTGAGCGGTGGCGTGGTGGCCAAGAACCTGGCGATTGAGGTCATCGCCAAGCTGCCGACCGACACGGATATGCGACATGTGCAGCAGACGATCGATGAACGGTTCCGGCAGGCCTACCGCGAATGCGGTGCCGATGCCGCCATCTTCACCGATGAGCCGGTCGAACGGCTGCAGGCCAATGCCGTGGTGTACAGCGCCGCCCGTTACGAGGCTTGGCTGTTTGGCGACTGCCAGATTATGGTCAACGGCGAGCAGATTCCGACCATGAAGCATGTCGATGAGCTGCTTGGCGAGTTGCGTGCGTTCACTGCGCTGGCATTGCAGAACAAGGGCGAACACCAATCATCCAACCCAACAGACCCGGCTCGCGCAATGATTCTGCCATTCCTACGCCTGCAATCGCAGTTCGCTAACAAGCGCGGCCCGTACGGGTATTTCGTATTCGACGGATTCGCCGACCTGACTTATCCGATTCGCACCGTGCATATCAATTCGGGCGACGAAGTGGTGCTTGCGTCGGACGGCTATCCCCTACTTCGCCCCACACTCGCCGAATCCGAACAGGAACTGCAACGGCTCAAGCGCGAGGATCCGGAGCTTATCCATGAATACCAATCCACCAAAGGTTTTACACCGGGCAACGATTCGTTCGATGACCGCACCTATCTGCGATTCATCGCGTGACCCGGTATTCTCATCATTCCTTGGCGCCGTCAAACAGCAGACGCATGATGGCGTCGGCCATGACCACGTAGCCAAAGGTGCCGGGGTGAAAACCGTCGACGGCCCAGAAGCGACTCGGATCAATCTGATTGGTATGGGTCAGGTCAAGAAATGCGATATCGCGCGCCTCACACAGGCGCCGGCTCATGGCGGTCTACGCATTGATGCGGCATTCGATGTCGCGGCGCAGCGCACCCGGCAGGACCGGGCTGCGATGCGGCTGTCCGGAGCTGAACAACACCACCTTGCCGGCCTTGTTCCTGGCCGCGTCCAGCACCGGCGTGATATCGGCAGCCTACTCACGAACCGAACGCCCGGTAAGCATATCGTTGCTGCCCACACATACGATCAACGCATCCGGCCGGTCGTTGATATCGCCAATCATCCGGTAACGCACTCGCCGTGCGGTCGCGCCGAGCTTGCCGACCGTGCGCCAAGCCACCGGCCGACCGGTGCGCTTGGCCACACGCGCGGCAAGCAGCGGCATAATGCCTTTCGACTGGCCGTCCACACCGCACCCAGCCACCAGCGAGTCACCGACCATCACAGCGCGAATCGGCTTCACGCCGTCCGCGTCTTTCCAATCAAAACCAATCGGCGCCTCGACATCCACCGCACGGCCCTTGGCATCGAACAGACCAAACCGCTTGCCCTTCGGCTCGGGCGCCAACTTCACCCGACCTTTGGCCCACATGCCTTCAATCGGGGCAACGGCAGCATCAATCACACGTAGAATTCCCACGCCACCCAACATAGTCCGCCCGCCTCGACCCAACGCCGTTATCAGCGAACCCGTGAAACCGAACCCCACACTGCCCTATGATTCGTCTGTTTTGTCCATGAATTTTCGATGAATCGGCACGAAGCAGCGTGCAGGAAAGCCGGTCAAACAACAAGTTATGGGGCACAATGGTGTCAAGGAGGCCGCCATGGTCGATGACTCTACTGCCAAAATGACCAAAAGGCTGATTCTCAGACTGCAGCCAGTTGCGTGGCGGCAGGGGCGGCCAAGGTGGGGCGCGAACGGCGGAAACGCCCGGCGGCCAGACCGATACAGATAAAGGCCACGCCGAACAGGGCAACCAATCCCAGCGACCCGATCCAACCGGCAACACTCACACCATTTTCAGCCGCAGTGCCGAAGCCGAGCGCATTGTCGATTGCTCGGCAATACCACCAGCCAGGCAGGAACTTGGCCATAGTCACCATCACGGCAGGCATCATGTCGATCGGCAACGCAACTCCCGACGTGAACATGATGAGCAGGCCGAAGATATTGGCGAATCCGTTGGCAGCCGCCTCCGAAAACCCGAATTCGCTGAGCATGAATCCACAGGCGACAGTCATCAGCGCATATACGCAGGTTGCGCAGAACGTCATCAGCACTCCCCCGACGCTCAGGTGCAACGGATCGAGTCCCGCCGCCATCATCAGACCGATCGAGAGCACCAGATAGCCGACGCATACGACGAGCGCGAATCCGCCCAACGTCAGCAACCGCTGGAGTCCCATCGACGACATACGTTGCGGGGATGCGGTGAGACGACGGCGAACCTCCCCGGTGGTGAATGTGCCCAGAATCATTGATCCGCAGACGGTCATCGCCAAAAACAACGGATGCAGCGCGGTTTTCATGGTGTTGCCGAATCCGCTGGCCGCCATGTCCGAAGCACTTTCCGCGTCCGCGCTTGCCGTGTCGATCACAGCGACCTTATGGTTCGCGTCCATGTCACTCGCCGATGCGGCAGCCGCTTTCGATGCCTCGAACAGATCGCCGACGCTGGGTTTCTCAATCTGACCGGCCGGCAGCATATCAAGCATGTCCTGATTCGAGAATTCACCAAACCCGCCCATGCCATCTTCAGACGAATCACCCGCAGTGTCTCCAATGTCGATGCCGGCCATAGCTGCGAGCGCCGCACTATCGACCGTCGTATGCGAGCCAATCAGTGCCGTACGCGTGAGTGAAAGGAACCCGATGACGTTCATCCGGGCCATCGAGCCTGCGCCGGACGTATAGCTGGTGACCGTGTCCACGCTTGGTGGATTCTCGCCTGTCGCCGCGGCATCAATGAAATCGTCGGCGAAACCATCGGGGATGATGACGATCAGATCCACCCAGTTCGAGGCGACGGCTTGTTGCAGAGTTTCACTAGCATCGTCAACGTTCACCAGTTCGCTGGAATCCGACAGGTATGTGCGCATCGATGACGCGATGCCGCCCCTGTCCGAGTCTCGATCGATGACGGCGACACGCATTTTGGCCGGCTCGAATGCCGCGGCTGCGGAATCGGATGTGCCAGACAGCATCGACCAGCTGATAGACAGCATCATGATGCCCACGAACACGAGGTAAATCAACAGGTAGGCCCTGTGCGAGAACAGTACACGCAATGTGGCTTTACAGGTGTTCATAGCGTTGCCTCCTCAGCATTGCGATGCCAGCCAAGAGGAATACCGCGCTCATCGCCAGCAAAATGGCACAAGTGGTGATGAACGGCTGGTAGCTGTCGTAGTACAAAATGTCGTAAAACAGGTTCGTCACCTGTTGCGCGGGGTTGATGGTGCCGAGGATGGGCGCGTTGCGTGCTATCCAGTCACTGATCTGCATGGCGAAGCCGCCGTACAGTCCGGTGAACAGCGACAATATGCAGGCGATTCCGCTCGACAAACCGTATTTCGTGTCGTAGGAAAGCTTCGGTACCGCGCCGAGCAGGGTGCCTGCTGAGCTGGTCATGAACGAGGCGATGATGACCGCGAAAATCGCTGCCGGTTCGCGTCCGCCGAGCGAGACGTTGCAGGCGAGCCGGATATAGGCCAATGCGATGGACAGGGCGACCGACGAGCACAGCCAGCAGGAGAGGAAGCCCGCGACGAGCTGTTTGGCCCGGCTCAGCGGCGCTACGGTCCGCCGTATGCCCAGCGCGGACAGGTTCGCCTGTGCGGCGGCGACTGTGCTGATGGAGTATCCCATGGCCATCATGCAGGACATGGCCAGCAGCGCGTAATAGTATCGGGCGATCGCGTCAGGCTGGAAATGCGTGAGCGTCGTCTCATGGGTCATGTCGACGTTCTGCCCGACGCTGTTCCAGAAGTTCCGGCTGAGCGCGGCCTGTGGATTGTCGGCGATGGTCTGCCGGGTGACGGCGTCGGTGCGGTTGTACAGGTCGATGACGCCGCGCAGGGCCGCGAGGCTAATGTCCAGTCCGCTGCTTTGCGTGGAGTCTTTGGCTGTGACGGCGGTTTCCCGGCTCACGGTCATCGCCAATCGGCCGTTATTGTCGGCGGTCAGATAGCCGTTGGCAGTGCCGTCGGCGAGCCGTTGTTCGGCCTCCTTCACGGTGCCGACTGTGGTGATGGTCAGCAGCTTTTGGTCGATTCCGGCGTAGGTCGTGTCGTCTGAGGCCGATTCCGTTTCCCCGGCCAGCGCGTCTACGAAGGTGCGGGCACCGTCCGCCTGCTGCCAACGGGTGTCTTCGATGACGGCCATCGGCACCGGCTTGAGTTCATATGCTTCGGCCAGCCCGCCGAACAGTCCGTTGAACATGGTCGCCAGCACGATCGGGAACACGGTCATCCAGAACAACGCCGACCGGTTGCGCAAGTTCGCTTTCAATGCGACCAGAAATGTGGTCCACATGATGTCTCCTTACTCAGGAACTCCCTTCAGTCACCTTTGGTGACAGCTCCCCTCGGAGAGGGGAGCCAAGTTATTTGCTTGCCGACTGAGGGGAGCATGGTCAGTCCCTCAGTGCTTTGCCGGTGAGTTCGAGGAACACGTCGTTGAGGGTGGGCGGGCGACTGGTCAGGTGGCCGATGTTGGCGCCGGAGCGTTTCACCGCGTCGAGCACGTCGGTCAGGTTGTGTTCGCCGCGCCGGCATCGCACGTCGAGTTCCTTGCCGTCGTAGGTGGCTTCGATTACGCACGGCAGCGCACGGACCTCAGCCATCGCCGAATCCGCCAGATCGAGCGTTTCGATGGTGATGCGCTCGCCCGTGTCGATCATGTTCTTGAGCTCGTCGTCGGTTCCGAGCGCCAGGTGCCGGCCGTGGTCCATGATGAGGATGCGGTCGCAGATCTGCTCGACCTCCTCCATGTAGTGGCTGGTGTAGATCACCGTGGAGCCGGCCTGGTTGAGCCGCTGGATGCCTTCCAGAATCGAATTGCGGCTTTGCGGGTCGACGGCGACCGTGGGTTCGTCGAAGAAGATCAGGTCAGGCTTGTGCGCGACGCCGCAGGCGATGTTCAGGCGTCGCAGCAGACCGCCGGACAGTTTGCCGGGCCGGAACTTGCGGAAGTCCTGGAGACCGACGAATTCGATGGCCTCCTCGACCAGCGGCGCACGGTCAGTTTTCTTCGGCACGTACAGCGAGCAGAAGTAGTCGATGTTTTCGGTGACGGTCAGTTCGTTGAACACGGCCACATTCTGCGGCACGATGCCGATACGGCGCTTCAGCACGTAGGAGGTCGGCGTCATCGGCTGGCCGAATACGCGAATCGTGCCCGAATCGTAGGTGAGCAATGCGAGGATGCAGTTGATCGCAGTGGTTTTGCCGGACCCGTTCGGCCCAAGCAGGCCGAAAATCTCGCCCTGGTTCACGTCAAGGTCAAAGTAGTCGAGCGCCACCATGTCGCCGTAGCGTTTGACCAGTTGGCTGACGTGCACGGCCAGAGCCGGGTTGGTTGTCGAGTCGTGTTCGGAAGCTCTGTTGTCGGTTGCCATAGCCACTCCCTTCCTTGGTGATTCCATCATCCCGAGAAAGGGTCGGCCGCCGCCACAGACAAAAGTCACGACTCGGCCGTGCGGGCGTGACATTTGTCATTATTCCGTCAATACTGCCCCCTCTGGCGGGGGCCAATTTCGCTATATCGCTATACCAACTCAGTCGGGAAACGATGCCGCCAGATGAATTTGCGGAGCTCTTCGATGGCGAGAATCACGAACGGGATGCAGCAGAGGTAGAGGTATTCGCCCCAACTCAGTGGTGCGGTGTGGAACACGGTCTGCAGAATCGGTACTTCGGCGATGAGCACCAGCAGCACGATTTCGGTCGGATCGCCATACACTTGCCAACGGCCGTTGGTGGAGGGCATGTGATCGTCGCGCACGTCATGGTCCGGTTCGGATTCGTGCAGGTGCGCGTTGGAGCAGAGCGCTCCCCCAGTAACCAGCTCGCGCAATACCGCATCGTCGGCGGCATGGTGCACAGCCCCGTCGACCGTGATTTCGCCTTTCGGCGCGTATCCGGTGCCGCTTACCTGATACTCGTGGTTCAGGGTCCACAAGTATTCGACGGTCATCTCGTTGCGGGTCAGCGTGCCGGTTTTGTCGGTGCAGATCACTGAGGTGGAACCCAAGGATTCCACGCTGGAAAGCTTCTTGACCAGTGCATTGCGTTTGCTCATGCGCTGCACGGCCATGGCGAGCGCCCGGGTCACGGTGGGCAGCAGCCCTTCGAGGATGAAAGCCACCACCATGCCGAGGAAGAAGATGAATGTTTCGGCCAATGGATTATGCACGAATAGCACGTCCAGAATGAAGAACACGACACCGATGCATAGGGCGAAGATGGTGATTTGCCGGGTCAGATGGTTGAATTCGCGCTGCAATGGACTGACATTGTCTTCCACATTCTGTGTCAGACGCGCGATTTTATCGAATCTGGTGATCATGCCTGTGTGAATTACCACCGCCCGGCCGTTGCCTTGTGCCACTGAGGTGCCGGCGAACACCAGATTGGGGATTTCGGCGGCCTGCAAGCCTATACCGCGGAACCGGTACGTGAATAATCCCGCATGCCTGGCAAGTTCGTTGTGTTCCACACACCGCTAGACTGGTGGGTGGAAGAGCATCAAGCCAGGGAGGTGCCATGCGTGTGTTGGCCGAAAAGGTCTCGCTGCTCGTGTTAGGCCCGACACTGGCTTTGCTCGTTGGAACGCGGTTCGATGGCTTCTTCATCGCCGGCCTGTTGCTGGCTGTGTCCATCGCCGGATTGGTGGAATGGCTGCGCCCCGCTGCGCAATGGTCTTGGGTATTGTGCGCGGCGTTTCTCGCCATCGCTGTGACGTTACCGTCATGGTGTGCGTTCATGCCGCTCATCGCCTACGATATGGCACGTTTGCCAGCCGTTGCCTCACCCGAAACCCGAGCCGCGGCAAGCGACCGCTTCCCCAGTGCCTCACCATCCCCGGCCTCTCGTCGTTCGTTTGCCGACGCTGTGCGCACAGTCCCATGGCTTCCTGCCGCCGTACGCTGGATATGGGTGTTGCCGCTACTCACGCTTTGGTTCACCCGTGGCTCCGACTGCCTCCAAACGCTGGCGATGGCGCTGGTTGCACTGCTCGGATTCGTCCTGGGACGGGCCCGAGTCTCGTCGGATGTGGCGCGGTGCGCGCTGCTGCGAGCGCAGGATATGGCTCGAGAGTCCACTCGTTCGAATCGTTTGCGCATTGCCGATATCGATGAGGAACGCGCCCAATCCGTTCGTATGGCAATACTCGGTGAACGCACACGTATCGCCCGGGAAATCCACGACAATGTGGGCCATCTGTTGACCCGCGCAATCATGCAGGCGCAGGCCGGCAAAACAGTGGCCGAGGCGACAAATGATACGGTCGCCGCACAAGGTTTCGCCACATTGGGCACGACCTTGGATGATGCGATGACGATGGTACGCCGGTCAGTGCACGACCTTGAGGATGACGGCACTGATTTCGCCGCGCAAATCAATGATGCCGTTACCTCATTTGATGGTATCTCCCCCGGTTTCGCCGTGACGCTGGCCAACGATATCGCCAAGGCACCAGCGCCGGTCTCACGCTGCTTCGCGACCGTGATTCGAGAGGCATTGTCGAACGTGGTGCACCATAGTGCGGCGCATGAGGCGAGTGTGACGTTACGTGACTTCCCCGCGTTCTGGCAGTTGGTCATTCAGGATCCGGGACCGTCTATGCCCAAGTCCGATGAGTTCCAGACGACCGCAACCCAGCCACGTACGATGCGCGCCACGCGTGTCGGCTCACGACTCGCCGCCGATGGCGCTGCCGACATGCGTGGTTCGGCCGATGAACTGATGCGCGGCATGGGTTTGGCGGATATCGAATCACGCGTGCGTGCCCTTGGCGGCACTGCGGTTTGCGGGCCATATGAGGGCGGCTGGCGCGTGTTCGTATCCGTGCCGAAGCAGCGTTGGACCATAGAATCGAGGGAACAATGAGGATCGCAATCGTGGATGATGATCCGATCGTCTGCCAGTCATTGGAGACGATTCTGACCGCCACCGGTACGGCCGACGTGCTGTGGACGGCGAATGATGGCGGTGCCGCCGTGCAACAGTATTTTGCCTCACCGGCCAATCACCCGGATATTCTGCTCATCGACATTCAGATGCCCGGCAAGGATGGGCTGGATGCCGCGCGTGAGATTCTGCCCAAGGATCCGGCGGCGCGCATCCTGTTTTTGACCACGTTTGCGGATAAGGATTACATTGCTCAGGCGATGGCGCTTGGCGCCAAAGGCTACCTCATCAAGCAGGATGTGGCCGCCGTGGGCCCTGCATTGCAGGCGGTCATGGCCGGTCAGGTGGTGCTCGGTGCGGAAATCCTCGGCAAACTCACCGAATGGACTACGAATCCTGCAGATTCCAGCAATTCCGGAAATGCCAACGATTCCGCTACCAAACTTCTGAACGACCGCGAACGTGAAATCGCCATGCTCGTTGCCAAGGGGCTTGATAACCGCGACATCGCCGCCAAACTGTTTTTGAGCGAAGGCACTGTCCGCAATCGAATCAGCGTGATATTGGACAAGCTTGGACTGACCAACCGCACGCAGCTCGCCATCATATGGCTGAACGCGCACCAATAAATCTACGTGCAGTGCCGGTAATTCGGTCAGCTGTTCTTCATGACGATGCTGTCGATGGTGTTGGCCACGCGCTCGCAGTCGTCGGAGCACTGTTCAAGGTGACGGTACACGTCATGCCAGGCGAACACCTGCAGCGAATCGGTGCAGGTGGTGTGCAGCGTGCGCATTGATTCAATGAACAGGTGATCTGCCTCCGTCTCGATGTTGTTGATGGCAAACACCAGTTCACGCAGCGTCTTGGAACGCCTGAATCGCGGCAGCTCGTCTACCAGTTCGCGGATGCTTTCCGTGGCACGCACTACCATGTCCGACATCTGCACGGCGTCATCACGCATATCGGTCACATTGTCGTAATACATGCGGTTGAGCACGCCTTCAATGCTGTCGGTCACGTCATCGAGCACACGGCCGAGCTCATCGATGTCTTCACGGTCGAACGGCGTGATGAAGGCGGTCACCAGCTCGTCCATCATGGCATGACGAACCCCGTCTGCGGCCTTTTCGAGCGCATGCATGCCGTCCATGCGCTCGCGCAGCTGATCGGGATTGAAATCGTGCATCACTTCGGACAACAGTTTCGCGGCCTGACATGCGTAGTCCGCACTGCGACGGAATCCGTCAAAGTAGAACGCATCTTTTTGTCTCGCCATGATGAGGGGATTCCTTTCTAGAACACGACCATGAACAGTTTGGCCATTACGAAGCTGATAAGACCGCAGCCGGGGAACGTGAACACCCAGGTGAGCATCATGTCGCGCACCACGCCGAAGTTGATGGCGGAAATGCGGCGTACCGCGCCCACGCCCATAATGGCGCTGGTCTTGGTGTGCGTGGTGGAGACGGGAATGCCGAGCACGGTCATAACGAGCAGACACAGTGCGCTCGACAGGTCGGCGGAGAAGCCCTGGTATTTCTCGAGTTTGACCATGTCCTGGCCCACGGATTTGATGATGCGCTCGCCGCCCACGGACGTACCCACGCCCATAATGGTGCTGCACAGAATCATCAGCCAGACCGGGATCATCACGCCCACCACACTGGGCTGACCGTTGCAGAACGCCATGCCAAGAAACAGCACGCCGATGAATTTCTGGCCGTCCTGCGCGCCGTGCATGAAGCTCATGGCGGCCGCGCCCACAATCTGCGCGTACGTAAAGAATCCGTTGGTGCGGCGGCGGTCCATGCCAGCGCAGATCAGCGTCACGACCTTGCACACCAGCCAGCCGATGGCGAATCCGAACAGAAGGCTGGCCACCAGACCGTACAGCACCTTGACCCATTCGCCCATGTTGATGCCGCCAATGCCGCCCTGGATGGCGATGGCCGCACCGGACAGGCCGGCGATCAGACTGTGGCTTTCCGAAGTCGGAATACCCAGCAACGAGGCTCCCACGCTGTATACGACGATGGAGAACAGTGCCGCGCATAGGGCAATCAATGCCGCATTCGTATCACCTCCGAAATCGACCATATTGCTGATGGTGGAGGCCACGGAGGCATTGAGCTGCGTCATGATGAAGACGCCGAGGAAGTTAAAGATGGCCGCCATGATCACGGCGGAACGCACGCGCATGCATCGCGTGGTCACACAAGTGGCGATAGCATTGGGCGCATCGGTCCATCCATTGACGAAGATAACCCCCAGTGTCAGCAATGTCGTCACGAACAGAGCCGGGTTCGAGAACACCTGCTGAATGAAATTCGCCAGGGAGACGTCCAAGGGAATCAACACCTTCTTTTTCGGGGGCGGAAGCCGTCACACTGATTGTAGCGGAAGAATGGCTACGTAGTTTCCGTGGCGCGCGGATTTTATGGTGTTGTTATGTTGCGCGCCGCGCATCCTTTCGTGAAAACAGAGCGGGACAGTCGTATGCTTCGATTCGGCGCCTGCATCGACAACTCTCGTCATCTACCGAGGATTCGGTCATGCGTGTGCGAAAATGGACGCGGCGTCAATCAGGAGGTGCACGGTGGCGGTAAGCGCAGATTCGGCTCACGAGCTACCCGAATGGGTGAAGTACGGGATGTTCTGGCACGTGTACACGTTGGGATTCTGCGGCGCCGATATCCGTCCCGCCGGCCCGCGCGAATTCCATGGCCGTGGCCTTGACGCGCTGATTCCTTGGCTGGAATATGCCCGTGACTTGGGCGCTTCCGGTCTGCTGCTCGGTCCGATATTCGAATCGGCGACGCACGGGTATGACACGCTTGACCATATGCACATCGATGTGCGGCTGGGAGGAGATGCTGCATTCGACCGGCTGATCACTGCCTGCCGGGATATGGGTTTGCAAGTGATATTGGATGGCGTGTTCAACCATGTAAGCCGCAATCATCCTGCCGTTCAGGCGTCGCTTGACGAAGCCGCCGGCCGCTTGGATCCGGCCGATAACCCGTGGCACGGTCTGGTCCGCACGCATGTCGGCGATAATGGCGAACCCACTTTGGATGTGTTCGAGGGGCACGACGATCTGGTAGCGCTGGACCATTCGTCCGATAAGACCGTTGACTATGTGGCCCGTGTGATGAACTACTGGCTGGATCGCGGGGCCGCCGGTTGGCGTCTCGACGCTGCGTATGCGGTGCCGAGCGCGTTCTGGGCGCGTGTATTGCCGCAAGTCAAGGCCGCACACCCGTATTCGTGGATTTTCGGCGAGGTAATCCATGGCGATTACCCGCGCATCGTCGAGGAATCCACGATGGATTCGGTTACGCAGTATGAGCTGTGGAAGTCGATTCAGCATGCGCTGGAGACGGAGAACTTCTTCGAACTGGATTGGAACCTCAAGCGGCACAATGCGTTCCTAGATTCCTTCGTGCCACAAACGTTCATCGGCAATCATGATGTGACGCGCATCGCCTCGCAGATAGGCTCGGCCAAGGCGGCGTTGGCACTGGCAGTGCTGATGACGGTCGGCGGCGTGCCGAGCATCTATTACGGCGACGAACAGGGCTATGTGGGCGTCAAGCAAGAGCGATTCGGCGGCGATGATGATATCCGTCCGAAGTTCCCCGACTCCCCTGCCGAGCTCTCCACATTGGGCGAGCCAACCTACCGGCTGCATCAGGCACTGATCGCGCTGCGCCGCCGCAACCCATGGCTGATTGACGCACGAACCGAGGCCGTGAAGCTGGAAAACAAGCACTTCATCTATCGTTCCGTGAGCGCCGACGCGCAACACTCCCTGACCGTGGACCTCAACATCGAGCGCACTCCCACCTTCACCATCCGCAACGCCGACGGCTCCGTAGCGCACCAATATTAACCAGCGTTTGGCCCCCTCCCTGAAGGGAGCCAAGGAACGTCATCGACGTCCGTTGCGGGTACCGGACGAGCGGAATGGCGAGCTGTTCTTCTTGGAATGGTGACGCTTCGGGCCTTGTGTATTGCCGTATTTGGCGACCATACGGCGCTCATGACGCTTGGCTCCCTCGGAACGCTCATCACGCACGATGCGGTTCTCGTTCTTGCGGTGGATACGCTTGCTGCCTTCATGCTTACGCGAGCCGAACTCATCGCTTCGATCGTAATCGAATCTGTCTCGCCGATCGGACTTGCCGTTCTTGGAGTACTTATCGCCGCGACGGTCATCATAACGGTCATCAGATTTCTTACCGCGACGGCGATCACGGCGATCCTCATATCGAGTGTCGGCACGATCCTCGCGTCGATTGCCACGACGCTCATCGCCATGCTCGAACAGATAATCGCGACGCTCGGCCTCGGGATTGCTCATGCCGGCGCGGCGTTCCGCACGGTTGCGGTTCTTCTTGTTGGCCTTGCCGCCGTGCTTGCGCTGCGACTTGTCATCGGCAGCGAACTCATCGCCGGCGGTCTCGTACCGGGACTCGGTCTCGATGACGTTCTGCTCGTCACGGTTGCGATTGCGGTTACGCTTGCGCTTGCCGCCGCGGCCGGACTCGCTGCTCGCCGCGTTCTTGGCACCCTTATTCTTGCCCTTGCGCGGGTTGCCGACGGGCTGCGACTTGTCGAGACTCCAGCCGTCCACGCGCTCGGCTCGGTTGCCCACAAGCTCAAGCACTTCGGGCGAATCGTGAGTGACCTCAATCATCTTGGTTTTGATACCGGCCTGATTCAGCAGTCGGCGCGTTTCACGACGCTGTTCTGGCAGCACCAGGGTGACCACGTCGCCGGCCTTGCCGGCGCGGGCGGTACGACCGGAGCGGTGCACGAACGACTTCGGGTCGGCCGGCGGCTCGACCTGCACCACAAGCTCCACGCCGCCGACGTCGATACCACGGGCGGCCACGTCGGTGGCCACCATGACGCGCACATCACCGGAGTCGAAGGCGGCGAGATTGCGGTCGCGCTGGTTCTGGCTCAAATTGCCATGCAGTTCGGCGGCCGGAATGCCGTTCTGAGTCAGGTTCTTGGCGAGCTTCTTGGCCTGGAACTTGGTGCGGGTAAACAGGATACGACGGCCAGTACCGGAGGCCAACGTACGTACAAGCTCATGCTTGTCACCGCGCGTGGTTTCAAACACATGGTGGGTCATCAGGTCAGGTTCGGCGGTGGCCGAATCGACCTCGTGCACCTTGGGATCATGCAGGAATGTGTTCACCACTTCATCCACGCCATGATCGAGCGTGGCGGAGAACAGCATATGCTGGGCGTTGGGAGAAATCTGCTCAAGCAGTCGCTTGACCGGCGGCAGGAAGCCCATGTCGGCCATTTCGTCGGCCTCGTCGATTACCACGACTTCGACGGACGAAAGCGTGAGCGCTTTCTGACGCAGCAAATCCTCAAGACGGCCCGGGCAGGCGACCACGATATCGGCGCCGGCCTTCAAATCACGCACCTGATGGATGTACTTGACACCGCCGTAAATCGTGGTGGTATTCATGCCAAATGTGCGCGCCAACGGCATCAGCACGTCATTGATCTGGTTGGCCAGCTCACGGGTGGGGGCCAGCACGAGTCCGCGCGGATGGGGCAGGAAATCATCGGAGCGGCGCTCCTCAAGACTTGCCTTCTTGCGACGCTTGATTTCATCGCGGAATTCCTTCATCGCGGTTTGGCCAAGCGAATCATAGGATCCAAGACGAGTGACCAGAGGAATCGAAAAGGCGAGGGTCTTGCCGGAACCGGTACGGCCTCGGCCGAGAACGTCGCGCCCGGCCAACGAGTCGGGCAAAGTATCGGCCTGAATGGGGAACGCGGTCTTTTTTCCGTCCGCCGCGAGCACGCGTACCAACGGTCCGGGTACTCCAAGTTCACCAAAGGTAATGGGTTTGGATTCCTCGCCGTCATTCATCGGGAAATCGGCGGAATCCTCGAAATCATCAAAATCGTTACGGGGCACAATGGCCTTTCATGTCAAAGGTTGCGCAAATTACGCAAGCTTTCCAAACCTAGCGTAAGGCCCCTACTTTGCTTGTGAATACCACAGATCTTGCTATTTCACGACGCTACTCGCACATCTTGCTTTCAACGTTTCATGAATCACTTTTTAGCCCGCGTCATATGTCTTCTTTAGCGTCAGGAAATCAGGAAATAACCCCACTCATCCTAAAATCCTGTCGTTGAGACACCCTCAGTGACAGAAATTCAGGAGCATGGGGGGATTTCCTAAAATTCTGTCGCTCACTATGACTCAGCGACAGAAATTCAGGACGAAGCCACTCTTTTCCTGAATTTCTGTCGCTGATGAAGATAAGACGGTCGATCGGGCAACTACAGCACGTCCGGATCGTCCTTGGCGATGGTGCCGGTGGCCTTGCCGATGGCCTTGAGGCCGTGGTAGGCCACAAGAATCACAATCGTACCGATGGCAATGCCGTTGAACGACGTGCCGCCGATGGTGAATGCGAACTGGCCGATGGCGATGATCATAGTAATGGCAGCGACCATGATGTTAATCGGCTTGTCGAAGTTGACCTTGTTCTCCACCCAGATGCGAATACCAATCATGCCGATCATGCCGTAGAGCAGTGTGGTCACACCACCGAGCACGCCGGCGGGAATCGTGTTGATCACGGCGCCGAACTTCGGGCACAGGCTCAGAATCAGGGCGAAGGCGGCAGCGCACCAGTAGGCGGCGGTGGAGTAGACCTTGGTGGCGGCCATAACGCCGATGTTCTCGCCGTAGGTAGTGGTGCCGGAGCCGCCGCCGAAGCCGGCGAGCATGGTGCCAAGACCGTCGGCCATCAGGGCGGTGCCGATCTGGTTGTCGTAGTCACGGCCGGTCATCTGGGCCACGGACTTGACGTGGCCGACATTCTCGGCCACAAGCACGAGCACGACGGGCAGGAACATAGGCAGGATGGAGAAGTCGGCCTGCGGCAGGTGGAACTTCGGGAAGCCGATCCATGCGGCGTCATTAATGGCGGAGAAGTCGACCTGGCCGCGGAAGCAGGCATAAACGTAGCCGATGATCACGCCGACCAGAATATTGAGTCGACCAAGCAGTCCCTTGAACAGCACGGCGATAAGCAGCACGGCCAGCAAAGTCACGACTGCGGTATCAGGCGCGGCCTTGAAATTGGTCCATACGGAGGGCGCCAGATTGAAGCCGATAATGGCCACGATCGCACCGTTGACCACCGGCGGCATGATGATGTCGATCCACTTGGCACCGGCGTAATGCACGAGCACACCGACCAAAGCCAGCAGGATACCGGTGCACATGATGCCGAAGCTGGCGACCGCGATGCCCTTGTTGGCGGTGGTGACTGCGGTGATCGGGGCGATGAAGCCGAAGGACGAGCCCAAATAGCTTGGCAGCACGTTCTTGTTGATGAGCAAGAACAGTGCGGTGGACATGGCGGTAAAGAACAGGGTGGCGGACGGATCAAAGCCCGTGAGAATCGGCACCAGGAAGGTGGCGCCGAACATGGCGATGACGTGCTGCGCGCCGATGCCGGCGGTACGCGTCCAAGTCAGACGTTCATCAGGCTCGACCACCTCGCCGGGCTGCAACGTCTTGCCGTCGCCATGCAATTGCCACTGGAAGATATTGGACATTACTACTCTCCTCGCTCTCGGCGTCAGGCACGGCATACACACACATCCGACCGCGCTGTGCGCCATTGTATCTCATAGAGATTTTGCGAAGACGCACTTTGCGCAAGCTATTTGCCGTAATACTCCAGCAGGTGCGGGTCGACGGCCTGCACCACATCGACCAGATCGCCGTTGGACAGGTACGGGCGCTTGAATTCGCGCCACGGCTCCACTTTGACCTCCCAGCGTCCGCTCGCCTCGTCAAGCACGGGCCGGGCGGTCTGCTCCCAACGCACACGCTTGGACGTGCGACCGGTTTCGGGGTCTCGGCGCGTGTAATGCAGGCACGTGCAGTTGGTGATCTTCCAGTCGTCCGAGTCGGCGCGATGCAGGAATTCCTCGTCGGCCAGATCCTCGATGGTGAGCATCAGGGCGAGCATGAAGTCGCCGTGGGTGACCATGACCACGGATTCCGAATCGGATTTGCGGCTCAGCGAGGTCAGGATGTTGTGCACACGGTCCTCGGCCACATCGGCAATCGACTCGCCTGCCGGCGGACGCCAGTACAGCGGATCGGTGTTCTTGAAGTTCCAGTTGCGCGCGTAGTTGTTTTTGAATTCGTCCTTGGTGATGGTGTTGATCTCACCCCAAGAACGTTCACGCAGCACACGGTTCTCCTCCCATTTGGCCTTGGGCAGGGCCATGGTGGCTGCGGTTTCGCGGGTGCGCACGTATGGCGAGACCATGTAGCGGTCGAACAGCTGCTGCTGGCTGACCAGCCAGCGACCGATGCAGTCGGCCTGCTTGCGCCCGGTGGCGGTGAGTCTCCAGGAGCGATCGGGCACAGTGACGTTGTCCTGCGTGTACAGGGAATTGTCGCCCTGCTCGCCCGCCTGGACGATGACGTTCGCTTCGGATTCGCCATGCCGGATTACGTATAGATCGAGCGGCATGCTCATATATGTTCCCCTTTCGTTATTGGTTACGTTGTGTTGTTTTCTGTTGTTTCCTACTTGATTTGCGTGATGGTGTTCCCCTTGACCATGAACGCGTGCCGGGCCATGTCGATCATCGGCTGATCGAATTTGGAGTCGGTGTAGAACTCGTCGATGACGACGTCCGGACCGTACAGTTCGCGGAACCGTTTGGCCTTGTTGGTGCTGAAGTTGAGGTACGTGACCTTCATCGTCCCCACATCCACCTCGCTGGCCACGAGATTCCTCACGCCGAGTCTGCGGCAGGCCTCCCCCACCGTCAGATCGAAGGATGCGGTGAGGATCACATCGTCCGACTCAGGCTGGTACCAAGGCTTGATACGTGCGTAATATCGGTCCCAGAAGTCGTCCACGAGCTGTTCGACGCTCGCCACCCGTTTGGATCGGCTCAGTTCCGTGAGATAGCCTTCGGTCATCTTGCCCACGCCGTATTCCATTTGTTCAAGCGTGGCCCGGCCAAGCTTGTATTTGACTGCGTACCGCAGCACGGGGGCGATGTAGCGGAACACTTTCGGGTCGTGCCGGGCGGAATACAGGTACAAGTCGAACAGGCTTTCGCCATCATAGATGGTTCCGTCGAAATCGAATACGCGCATACCTTCTGCTTCTACTCTGTTATTCCTTGTTTAAGGCTAATCTCGGTAAGCCGGCGAAAGCGCAAATACGCAGTGAATTTCACATGAACACTGTTTTTTGGATTGATTTCGGTACAGGTAACGTACACTGGTGACAGCGTGGAAGGAGGTGCGTAATGGCGGCGTCTGAAATCGAACAATGGTGGATTGATAAGTTTCAGGAGAACCTGGGTCCGATTCGCAAGGTAGCCGGATGGACGACTCAGCAACTGGCCGACGAGCTGGGAGTCGCGCGACAGACGGTGTCTAACTTGGAGACCGGCAAAAGCCCGATGACCAAACTGCAGTATCTCGCTTTACGTACGGTGTTCAGCGCCGAAATCGCACGTCGTGAAGACCGCGATCTGGCACGCATCATCAAGACTTTGGTCGACGATCCCATTGAGCAACGCATTCGCGAACGGCGCGCTCAAGAGCAGGACGGCGAGGCCGTTGCCGACAATGCCCCAGTCAATACGGACGGTGGCAACGTTGCCGACAACGCCGCCACCGAGAAACGCAAGCCCAGTGCCGCCACATTGAAGGCTTCAAAGACTGCCGCAACGGGCAAGCCCACGCTCAGCACGGCGATGCAGGCTCTTGCCGTCATCACCGGCGCATTGGCCAGTGGAACCGCCGCCGGCATCATCACTTACTTGATGTTCCCGGACGGCGGCCCGAACAAGCGCTGAGTCGCCGAAATATCGAAACGGATTGAACAACCCAGTTCGAAGCCCTGAGCACCATTTTGTCCGTGTCGCACCAGCGTTTCCCTCATTATCAGCTGTTTCGAGTTGCATGAATGCACCGTTTATAGGCCGAGAATTTCGTGCTTTTTTGCATCAAATTCTTCTTGGGAGAGAATGCCGATATCAACCAATTCCTTCAATTTCTTCATCGCCTCGACTTGTTCTTCCACAGACATGGATGCCGTGTGAGAGGCGGGAGCAGCGGCTTCCGGTGCCGGCGCAGGTGCCGGCGCTTGAACCGGGGCGGCAGTCATAGGATTGATGGCTTGCGCCATATTCATACCAAGCAACATGCCGCCATCGCCAAAGCCGTTGTCTTGAATACCTTGCGCAATGCGCTGCTGGGCAGCCATATTGCCAGCTTGTTGGGAAACGCCCTCGTATGCGGCAACATTCATCTTATTCGAGGCGAACTGCTGCACGAGCTGACGTGATTGCTCGGTGAACTCGATGCTTTCGATGCCCACGCTGGACACTTCAAAGCCAAAACGATCATTCCATGTACCGGCATTGGCTCGATCGCCACGCACGCATGCTGCGATGTCATTCGCCTTGCCGGGCAATTGCGAAATACGATATTCATTGGACAACGAATTGATGGCCACAATAAACGACTGTACGAATTCGGACAGAATCTGCCTACGTGGCCCTTCATCATCGAATGAATACGACACGGTAGTGGCAGGCACAAAGTTACGAACGAATCGAACTGGATCAGTGACCTTTAGCGACATGGATCCGCGTGCGCGAATTTCCAAATCGACGCCATAGAACCGGTCGTTATACACCAGCGGCGCAGAAGTGCCGAATTTGATGCCACGAATCTCACGCAGGTTGACGAAGGCCACATATTTGGTGCGGCCAGGCTGACCTCCGAAGGTGAATCGATCGGCGACCTGGTTGAAGAACGATCCGATGCCGTCTCCGGCGAGCACGCTCTGTTCCCCGTTGCGATATTCATAACCGCCCGACTCGGTGATGACGTTTTCGATACCTGTTTCAGAGAAAATGAACGCCGCAGTATTCTCTGGCACATAGATACGCGAACCATTGGTGATTATTCCCTCGGAACCGTATTCATTCGAACCGCGATCGTTGTTGCTTCCGCGGGGAATGCCCGGCACAACGACGGTGTGTTCCGTGAACGGACCAGCGGTGATGATATCACGCCACAGGTCCGCGAATGTACCGCCGAGCGCGCCGGCGAACGCCTTAATAACTGCCATCTGTTTTCCTCGATATCTCAATGCACATGGCCGGTCTTGCGACTATGCAATCGCAAGACCGGCCGTTATGCTGGCATGTTGGCTATAGCTGCGTTTCGCGATCGCAGTATTCGCATCGAACGACTTCTTTGCGATGACCGGAAAGCGGAGCGCCACAACCTTCACAATTCACCGAAACCACGGGTTCGGTAATCCCAAGCCCACTACGGAATGCGCTAAAAGTGTCTTTCAGTGTCCCGGCCAGAGCCTCCGTTCCGGGGATGGCCTTGTTGAAGGCCGGCTCATCCATTGGCGTATACTGTCTGCCGCGTATACCCATATACCGTCATCGTCCCTTTCTTGGAAAACCGTTACCTCGATACGCCAGTCTGATCACTGGCCCACCGATGCGAGCTTCTGCGTGCATCGAGTCATGACCTCGGTGTAGTAGGCCAAATCCTCACTGCTGAGGGAGTTTTCGTCAATGGCGTCTACCTTCTGGGAGAACTCAGAGTAACGCTTCATCATGCTGGCATAGTCGGTAGCCATGCTGACCACGTTATCGGATTTCTGATATTTGTTCATGAAGGCAACATACTCATCGATAAAGGCCTCGTAGCTGTCCATCGTGGACTTGAAGTCAGCACTGTCATTGGTGTTCTGCTGCGCCTTCTGATCCGAAGACTGGTCGCTCTGCTTGTTGGCATCGCTGGAATCAGCGCCCGTATCAGTGCTCTTATCATCCTGCTTCGCGGCGTCGCCGTCCGTAGACGTATCTTCCTTCTTCTCCGGAACCTGGATAGTGATGGACATGATGGTTTCGTCGTCAGTGTCACGAGAAACGCTCACACTGTATCCATCGGCGTTCTTGGCATTGAAACTGTCAGCGGACTTGTTATAGTCCACGGTGAAACCGTTGTCTTGCACGGACTTGACGTAGTCGGCATACTGCTTGGCGTCGGTATCGCACACCTCGATGGAGAAGTAGTCCGAAGACTCGCTTTTAATTTCACCCTTTGTGGATTTCGGCTGCGGCAGCAGCGCCGCGATATCCGACTCCGGCCATGAATATGCTTCGCACTTGGTGGCGAGCGATGCTTCCAATTCCGCCCGATCAGCCTTGGCCTTCGCACCGTCACGAATTACGAACACGCCACCGATTACCAGACCCACAACGGTGATACCGACTGCCACCCAGGCCAGCACTCGGCCTTGCACCTTGCCACTCGGGCGGGTCACGTATACGGCGAAGCCTGAGAGCAGTGCCGGAATCACCGTGGCGAACAGCAGTCCGCCCCAGGATCGGCCAGAAACATCCACAAATTGGGCGAGTACGAACAACACTCCCCAAATAATGGCGAACACAGCCAGCTTGGAAGTCTTCTTCACCCCTTGTGCATTCGGAGCAAGCACGGCAGGCGCAGCGGCACCAGCAAAACCAGTGGCAGCACCGGCACCATGTGTGGCGGGTGCAGGAGCCACACCAATACGCTTGTCCAGAGCGGCGAGGAACTCATCAACGCGCTTGGCGCTTTCGTTTCCAGTCGCCTCCAGACGAATGGCGGCCCCTGCCGCACCCTGCGGGACTACGGTTAGCGTGCAGTTCACCCCATCATAGGAGTGGAAGGAAAACGCTCCGGTCTGGGTGTTTTCGTTATCCAAGGTAAACGTGGCGCCAGTAGTCAGCTGGTCGTGAATAACTTGGAACAGCTGTTGCGGACTGACCGCATATACACGATCAAATGGCGCGCCGGCGGGCCGCTGCGATGCCGTAGCCGGAGTCATCGGAGTAGTGGTAGCACCATCAGACGCTACGTTCGGTTGGCCAGCCGGTACAGTATTCGGCACGGTAGGCGCATTCGCGCGATCTTCCGGTGCGTCATTCGTGCCTTCGGACGGTGGAACCGGCTGAGGTTGTTGATCAAATGGCGTTGTCATGATGCCCTTCTTTCCTTAAGCAGCAGCATTACCAGCACAGAAGAGGCAAGCCCGGCAACCGTTACGGTCAATCCGACTGCCATGGCAAGCCGGTATCGTTCGCTCATCATTGCGTCCCTTCTTATTGCTCGCTTTGCTCTGCGATACATCGAAACCAGTGTATGGCGTTGTTATTATGTACGCAAATTAGCATTTTGTATGCATGTTAGCTTTATTGTCGATGCTTGATACCGCGCATGAACATCCTTTCCGCCACCGCACCTACACGGATGGCATCGACCATTGTCGGCGACACGCGCGGGCCATACATCAGCTGACAACTGAATTTTTCGGCGTGTTTCCGAAAAGTCGGCGTCCTGTACGCTGGGAATCGAGCAACCGCGTACGCTGGCGCAGCACAGCACCCGCAACACAGCGACAAGGAGCATGGGCAATGGCAGACATCCCCGAAGAACATTTGACCGAGGAACTGTTGGATCGGCTGCTCGCCAGCGCCAGCATTGAGCAGTATCTCGATGAGGGACTCGTCAGCGCACGCACGCTGACCGACTATCTGTTCGACCGTATGGAAGCCCATGACCTGAGACGAGCCGACGTGGTGCGGGCATCCGGCCTCAACGCCACAGTGGTTTATGACATTTTCTCCGGCAAAAGCCGCCCCGGCCGAGATCACGCCATTATGCTGGCTTTTGGTCTCAAGTGCACATTACGTGAAACCCAACGGCTACTTCGTCTTGCAGGCGTTTCCGAACTGTGGTGCAAACAGCGACGCGACGCGATTATCATCTGGTGTATACGCAATGGATTCGACCGCATTGCCACGGACGACGAGTTGTATCGTATGGGAGAGGCGACGTTGCTACCGGCCGATTGACGACATTCGGCCCAACAACACTCACCAGTGAGACGCAAGTAAGAGGGCATCAAGGAGAGACATGGACGATAAGCAGGCGATGCATGCGATGAGCATCGACGATGCATGCGATGAGCATCGACGATGCGTACCATGTCGAGCGTACGCTCGCTCGCGGACCTTCCGGCGTCACCGAACTGGTGAGCATTGACGGCAACGGCCCGTTCGTACGCAAGAAGATTCCCTCTCCCCTAGCGCAACGCAATGTGTGGGCGGCGCTCAGCGCCTGCCAGAGTAATCGTCTGCCGCGTGTGGAAGCGACGTACGAGCTGCCCGACCGGTTCGTCATCGTCTACGATTACGTGCCGGGCAGCACGCTTGCGCAAATTGCGGAGGAAAACGGGCGGCTTGCACCGAATGTGGCCGTGCAGCTTATCGACCAAATTTGCGAAGCCGTGCAGGAGCTTCACCAGCACGGCGTTATCCACCGCGACATCACGCCGGCCAACGTCATCGTGGCCCAGGATGGCGCGCATCTCATCGATTTCGGCATCGCGCGCATCCGGTCAGAGGCAAGCAACCGTTCACGGGATACCACGGCGCTTGGCACCTACGGATTCGCCTCGCCTGAGCAATATGGCTTTGCCAAAACCGACGCGCGTTCCGACGTATTCTCGCTGGGCCGGCTACTCGGATTCATGCTGACCGGCGTATATCCCGATGCCAGCGACTACGAGCAGCGACTTGCCGATGATGCCGCAGTACCGGCTCGACTACGCGCCGTCATCGGCTATGCGTGCGCATTCGAGCCCAGCAAACGGCCACAGAGCGTCCAAGAGTTTCGCCAGGCGCTGTTCTCCCAGTCCAATCCGCCCATACCGAACGCATCATCGGCAAATCCGCCATCAACGAGAACAACGAACGGCAGCGCGTCGGCGTCTCGACTATTCCGGCGTCTGCACTTGAGCAAACGCGCCATCGTGCTGTGGTCCATTGCCGGAGCGGCACTGATAATCGCCGCCATTGCGGGAGGCATTGTGTTGGCAGGCCAACTTGGCATTATCGGGTCGGCAACATCACCCGATTCCTCGACACAATCCAGCAGCCAATCAACCGATAAGGCCGATGGCGGGCACTCCTCGAACGGGTCAGGAACCGACAATGCCAATGGCACGGGCGGAGTAGTCGGCACTGACGGCGCTGATGGAGACAATCAAGACACCGTCACCGACAATCCTCTGAAAATAGTGGAATCCGGCTGGTCGGCGGACCAGCAAGGGTATGTCCACTACGCTTTCGCCCTGCGCAACACCAGTACGACCCAGCAGGTGCAGTATCCGCAGATTACCATTACGGGGCGGGCCAAAGACGGTTCCATCGTGTTCTCGCAGACGCAAGCACTGAATATGGCATTCCCGAATCAGACTGTATATGACGCCGGCCAAGCGGGCGAGGGCACGGCCCCGGCCACCGTAGATTTCGTTGTGCTTAGCCCTGATACGTACAACGTCACCGAGGCTCAAGGAACCGCTACCTTCCCCATCAGCGGAACATCCAAAATAGACAACAGGGACGGCGGCACGACGTTCAATGGCGAGGTCCGCGCCGTGGCAGATGGATTCAAGCCATCTGATGGACAGCAAATCAAGATTTCCCTAGTACTGCGTAACGCACAGAACGCAATCATCTATGGAGATATCGCATTCGTGGATTGGCCGGGCAATGGCCGATCCACGCCATTCTCGATTACCGTCTACGATCTGCCGAAGTATGTGTCTTACGATCTGTATGCGCAAATCTGGTAGTTGACTTTACGTCTGGCAGGTGGCCGTCAGGTGCCTGTCAGGCCGCTGTTCGCGTCACCTGCGCACTGACGTTACGGCGCGCCTGGCCGAACAGATAGATGCCGATGGGCAGGGTCAGAACACCGCCGATGATGAACACCAGCGAAATCGGGATCACGTCGGCCAGTGGCGCGAAGATCAACATGCCGAGCGGCATTCCGAGCGTGCTCAGGGTGGTGTCAAGGCCGAATACACGGCCCACCATCTTCTCATCGGCCTCGGTCTGGATGATGGTGCGCATCGGGCCCATGCAGATGGCCGAAGCCAAACCGTTCACCACATCAATCAGCAAATACGCCAGCAGATTGTGAACCACGCCAAGACCAACGACGGAGACGCCCACCAGAGCGATGCCGAAGGCGACCACGCGCATGTTGTTGCGGATGAGCTTGGCACCGATGGTAGACATCAGCGCGCCGCCGAGCAGCATACCGATGCTCCATCCCAGCTCGTTGGCGGCGAGTTTATCGGAGGCGGTGGTCAGGTTGATGAATCCGAGATTCAAATCGATGCCCTCATATTCGCGGGTCATGAGCAACAGCGTAAGGTTCATCGGCGCCACGGCCACGAAGCACACCAAGGCGTCACCGAGCACCACGTTGCGCAGGTTCGCCCGGCGCCATGTGTAGCTGAAACCATCTTTCAAGTCAGCAAACACACGACGGACGCTGGCAATCAGCGAACGATCAGCATTGGCATCCGACATCGGTTCGAGTGTGGGTTGCCCGCTATTCTCCGCTTCAGCCATACGCCTCGCAACATGTTCCGTGCTCTTCTTCGGCGCTTTGATCAACGCCACAAAGCCGACGCCGATAATGGCCGTGGTCACATCGACTAACAGAATCGACCACAGCGGCACTGTGTTGATAAGCACAGCAGCCACCGCAGGTGCCACAATCATATTCACCGAATTAATCACGCCGTATATTGAGTTGACGCGCAATAGTTTGCCCGAGGGAACAACATCCGGTATGAACGACTGCACAGCGGGCGTCTGCACCCCGCCTCCCGCCGAACGAATGAACAGCACCACGAAAATCATGGTCAGACTCGCCCATCCCATCGCGAAGCTCAGCGACAGCACGACGGTGACCACAGCAATCACCATATCCGGCAGCATAATCAGCAACTTGCGACTGTGACGGTCGGCCCAGGAGCCGCCGCAAATCGAGACGATGGCCTGCGGCACCACGCCAAACAACGTGGCCAGCAGCATGGCCGAACCGGTTTTAGTCTGCAATACGATCCACCACCAGATGGCATATTGCACAATATTGGAGCCCAGCAGCGAGAACGCCTGGCCGGTGAGTAGAAGCACTACACGGCGGATCCACGCACGCTCGGATTCCCCGTTGGCCACTGCTGCGGCATAGGCGGCACCGGGTTTGTTCGCGCTATGGACCGCTGCGCGCGCATTCGCATTGTCATCGCCGGAAACCTCGGGTGTTTCGCGCACAGTTGGTTCAGTTGTTGTACTACTAGAAGACATACGAGTGTTCTCAATTCTTCAATTCCACTACAAAGGTCACATCACGGCATACGCACGCCGACGCGCGTATGCGTGCACGACTCCAGCAACGAGCCGTACCCGCCGTTAGATGGCAGGCTTCAGTATCGTGACGCCATGCGTTAGCGTCACCATGCAACGATAGGAACCACTATTCGATAGTATAATCATGAAGGCGTGACGTTGCCCTTGCGCAGGTGCCGTAAGACTCCGCGGACAAAGCAATGAGGCTTCCCCCGCGAGAAGGGAAGCCTCATGGTCCATTCATTCTATTCAGCGATGATGGCGCCTAATCACCGATCATCCTTTGGGAACAGCGCGTCGAAGGCATGTTCCATCACGGACTTACGGCGGATCACACCGACGAGTCTGCCATCACCATCCACCACCGGCAGTTTCTTGAACTGCTTCTTGGCGAGGATTCGGGCCACCTCTCCAACATGCTGGTCGGGCGTGGCGGCAACGACCTTACGCGTGGCGATGTCCATCACCTTCTTGCCGGAGAGCGCCTGCACCTTGGAGGCCACGGTTTCGTCGTCGAACACCACCATCGTCGAACCGGTGCCGGTGGAAACCGTACGGGATTCATAGGTGGCAATCGATTTCAGGACATCGCCGTCGCTGACGAAGCCGACGAGCCTGCCATCGCCGTTCACCACGGGAAGGCTGGAGACGTTGAGGCGGATGAACTCGCGCACCACATGCGTGATGTCATCGCTGTCCAGGCAGCTGTAGGGCTGATCGTCCATGATCCCGCCGATGGACTGTTCCTGGGCCTGCTTGAATAGGGAGGCGGCGGGGGCCACGTATGCGCCGGCGTAGTGATGCTCGGCGGGCTGACCTTCAGTGGTTTCGGCCGCGACTTCGGCGGAGGCTTGCGCCTCGTAGGCCTTGGCGTTGCGTGCGGCCTTCTCCTTGGCACGGCTGGTGACGGTGAAGATGCAGATGATCAGGGCGACCAGCGAGATGGCGGCGCACAGCAGGTAGGAGAACGCGATGCCGCTGGCCGTGGCGGACTTCACACCCTGGGACATGTGCGAGGCGGTCACGGATGTTTCTGCGGTGACCAGAAGCGAGGTCGCAATGGCTGCCGCGATCTGGCGGCCGGTGTTGGCGATGGCGTTGCCATGGGCGATCATGTCGTTCGGCAAAGCGTTGACGCCCCAAGTGTTGATCGGCATGTTGGCGATAGCCTGACCGGATGCCTGCAATGCGCAGAACACGGCGACAAACAGCACTGATGTCCTGGTGTTGATGGTGCCGAGAAGACCAAGAGAGATGGTCATGAGCGCAAGGCCGCCGAGACCCACGCCGCGCGGGCCGAATTTGTCGAATGCGGCACCGGCGACCGGACTCAGGATGATGCCGACCGCCGCGGCGGGCAGCATGACCATGCCGGTGACGGTGGCGGATTGGCCGAGCACATTCTGGATGAAGATAGGCAACGTCACGTTGGTTGCGGCGACTGCGGCGTTGATCAGAGTGACCAGAATCGCGGAGTTGCGGAAGTTGCGGGTGGCAAGGGTGTCAACGCGCAACAATGGCTCATCGAGCTTGACTTGCTTGTATACGAATGCGACGAAGGCCACAAGACCAACGACGATTGAGGTAATGACGACCGGACTGGCCCATCCCATCGTGGAAGCGGACGAGAAGCCATAGAGCAGGCCACCGAACGCGATGGTCGAAAGGATCACGGACAGGATGTTGAGCTTTGGGTTCTTCAACTCGCTGACGTTCTTGAGCATCATCGTGCCTCCGACAAGGATGACCAGTGCCACGACTGCGATGCCAATGAACATCGGGCGCCATCCGAAACTGTCAATCACCAGACCACCGACAACCGGGCCGATAGCCGGGCCGGCGGCCATGACGATACCGGCCATGCCCATGGCGGTGCCGCGCTTATCCGGCGGATAGACGAGCATCGGCACTACGGCGACCAATGGCAACAGCACGCCGGAGCCGACGGATTGCAGTATGCGTCCGACGAGCAACAGCATGAAATTCGGCGCGACGGCACACAGCAGTGTGCCGACCATGAAAGCGGCAAGAGCTCCGGCGAAGAGCTTTCGGGTGGAGAATTTATCAATCAGATAGCCTGAAATCGGCACCATGATGCCCGAGACCAGCATGTAGACGCTGGTCACCCACTGCACGGTGCCGGTGGTGATATTGAAATCATGCATCAGTGCCGGCAAGGCCGGTGACATGACGGTCTGGTTGAGCAGCGCGATGAACGAGCCGACGACGATCACACCCACGACGATGAATCGGGTGTGCGGATCAATAGGCTTTACGGAACTGGTGGCGGACCCGAGTTCCGCGGTTTTCTGTGAGGTCACAGCATTTCCTTCTGTTGGTAACGGCATGTGTGGGCGATCCGGCCCCATGCTTGTGTCAAGACGCGGGGACACCGATGAGTCCGGGCGTAAAGGAAAAGCCGCCATCTGTTCCGCATTCATATACGGCAAACGATTCGCGGCTTTGCGTAAGTTGATGGCTATGGTGAGCGATTCATGCGACGTCGACTGCGGATGGGCCATCGGTACATCCCGGCATAAGGCGTGTCCCCGCTACACCAGCATCGAGAATAGGGCCATTTGTGGATTGGCAAACAGAACATTGCCGACGAACGACCCACGGCAGGCGCGTGCGATGAACATCGCGTAGCGATACAGGTTCATGGCATCTCCTTGATGGGTCTTCGTACGGCAGGCATCGAGAAGCCTATCATCATTCAAATCGACGGTGAAACCCACGCATGCTCGACAATACACAAAATCTTCACAAGAGGATTGGGCTTACGCATACGCTCCGCCTGAATAACGGTCCGGGGATGAATCAGGGGCGAGCTAGGGGTTGCGTCTCGTGTTTCCGTCATGATGTCTGGCGAAGACTCATAATAGAACACACATTATGCTGCTGCAGCAGCCAGTCCTTGCAGAACAATGTCATGACAAAGGCCTGAGAAGACGACTTCTCAGGCCTTATCCGTACCGCTCCCCCAGTCGCTTGTAGCGACAGCTCCCCTCGAAGAGGGGAGCCAGAGAAACACTTACTTGGAGACGTTGAACTTGAACTCGGCGTCTTACCGGTCTTCTTCGTCCCGCCTTGCCGCGGATATTCAATCGCATCGCAGGGGTGACTTCCTCGATCATTTGACAGACCGACCGACGGTCTGTATGCTTGACGGGGACATGAACGAAAGGCAGGCCATCCGCATGGCGCACGATATACATTCCGGAGACACCGAACGACGAATCCTCGATTCCGCCCGCAGGCTCTTCGCTGAAAAGGGCTACGAGAAGACGTCCATCCAGGACATCCTGAACGACCTGGGACTGTCCAAGGGCGGGCTCTACCACCACTTCAAATCGAAGGAGGCGATTCTCGACCGGCTGAACGCCGACGAGTGGGCCGTAACCGCGCGTCTTCTCGACAAACTCATCGAGCGCAAGGACATGAGTGCGCTTGAGAAGCTGCGCGCGCTCATCGTTTCCGCTGTGGACGCCCCCGATCATCTGGACCTGGTCCGTTCCCAGCTGGCGCTGCTCAAGGATCCTGCGTTCTTTACGGCGAACATGCGCTTCTGGTCGACGAGACTGCCGGAGTCCTTCCGCTCGCTCATCGATATGGGCGTGCAGGACGGCTCCATTCCCACGGCATACCCCGAGGAGGCGGCGCAACTGCTCTCGCTCCTCGGCAACTACTGGCTCATGCCCTGCTTCTACCCCGCCGATCATGCCGGCATGGAACACCGCATCCGCTGCCTCGCCACGATGCTCGACGCCATCGGCGCGCCAGTGTTCGACGAGACGCTCATCCTGCGGACGACCGAAGAGCTCACGGCCCTGACGCCGGAAGAGGATACGGCGTCCGCATAGGAGACGCGCCCGGGTGCGCCGCATCTTGCACATCCTGATGCCACAGATGTCGAAGCGCTTCCGCGCCCTTTTCCTTGGGCGTATTGTTATCACCATAACAGACCGACGGTCGGTTTGTATAAATGGCCGTGGCCAATCACAAGAAAGGAATCCACGATGACGAACGCATACGAATGCACGACCCAACCACAAAGAAGCCAAGCCGCTGATCCTCTTCGCACACGCGACTTCCGCCTGCTCGTCGCGGGTCTCGGAATATCGCTCTTCGCCAACCTTATGCTGCGGTTTGCCATGTCCATGTGGGTGCTTGACAAGACCGGCTCGGCGGCGGCGTTCGCCTCCATTCTTACTGCGAGCATCCTGCCCACGATTCTGCTCTCGCCCCTTGGCGGCGTGATGGCGGATCGTACGAACCGTCGGACCGTCATGGTGGCGCTTGACGCGCTTTCCGCCGTGACGGTGCTCGTCTGCGTGGCGATCTTTTCGGCCGCCGGTTTCAATCTGGCGGCGATAGCCGTGATGCAGGTGGTGCTCGCCGTGCTTGACGCGATGGAGACGCCTACGGTGCAGGCGGCGCTGCCGCAGATGTTCCGCTCCCATGGCGAGGATGTGATGCGTCGCGCGATGGCCGTGGTGAACGTAGTGAACCAGACGAGCACGCTCGTTCCCGCCGTGCTCGGCGGCGTGCTGTACGCGGCGGTTGGTGCGATGCCCATGATGGGCCTCACGATCGTGGGGTTCGGTGCGGCCGCCGTCGTGGAGTGTTTCATCCGGCTCGGCGCTCCCGACCGCGGCGACGCCGGCCGCGTCACCGCGGTCGACGACCTGCGCGCGGCCGGACGTTTCCTCACCCGCGAACGTCCTCATGTGCTGCATCTGGTGTTGATCTGCGCCGCGCTCAACTTCCTGGTGACGGGGTATGCGGAGGTCGGCTTCCCCTACATGGTGCGGACCGTACTGGGGTTCGGCTCCACGGCGTACGGCCTTGCATATGGTCTCGTGGGAGCATCCGGACTGCTCGGCGCGCTCGTCGGTGGACGGGTCGCGAGGTCGCTGTCCATGCGGCGATTCCCGATGGCGATCGCCGCCTTCTCGCTCACCATCCTGCCCCAAGCGCTTGTCATGACGATTCCCGCAGGTGGAGTGATGCGACTCGCGGTGCTCACGGCGAGCACCTGCGGAACCATGATCGCCATCACCCTCGCGAACCTCATCGCCGTGCCGGCGATCCAGATGGGCTGCCCCGAGAACATGACCGGCAAGGTGATGTCGCTCGCGCTCTCCGCGAGCATGTGCGCCCAGCCCCTCGGACAGATCGCATACGGCTGGGCGTACAGCGTCTACCCGGCGGGCGCGGTCCTGGCGGTGACGTTCGCCCTGGCCACCGCGATGCTGCCGCCAGTCGCGCACGTAACGCGGCGGTTCTAGGACGGGATTCCATCACCTTCGCTCTGGACAGCTGAGACATCAAAGCCATGTGCGGATATGCAAACGGCCGCCATCAATCATGGTGATGTTGGCCGTTCACGTCATCCCCGTACCGTAGATATGAAAATGACCACTGTAATCGCACATACGACGATGGTGGTCATTGGATCAATCGCCCCGGCGTCAGGCCTGCACGAGCGGGCGGATGTCGTCCAAGGTGCTGGGGTCGAAGGTCAGCAGATCGTGGTCGGCCTGAAGGTTCGCCCAGAACTCGGGCGTGGTGTCGAGCGCCTTGCCGAGCCGCCATGCCGAGCCGCCATGCCATGGGGTGGTGATGCGCCGCCTGCCATTGACGATCTCGCCGATCGGCGACATCGGCGTGCTTTGCCGTACCCGTCGAGGTGGGTGTGGACCTGCCAGACGTCCCAGATATGATATGCGCCGATGAGCGAAGCAATCGGACTTTGATTCGGAAACGGCCTTCATACCGCACTTGTCCATCACACAACTGGACTGGAACATGAACAGGCACGCAGTCACGGTTGCATAATAGGATTCAAGTCAATAGCAGCCTTCCACGCCTCCTCACAGTGCGCAACCCGGAAGGTCCTTTTTATTGGCGAACTCGACCGGTTTGGCCTATCGCAACAGTCGTTCGTTGAGGATGACAGGAGCGTGTTCGATTGACGGCTGCAACGCATCGAGCTGGTCGGACAGCTTCGACTCGTCGACCACCGGCAGTTCGAGCAGGGATCGTGCGGCCGCGTGCAGGTAGTCGTTCAACGCCTCGATGCGGCCCGGCTCCAGCGGGTAAGCCGGGTCGTTCTCCAAGGTGACGTCCAACGTTTTGCGCAACATCTCATGCTGCGCGCTGCCCATGATGGCCGCGCACTGGTCGCGGAACGTCATACGAGAATTTGCCGGCTGACGTTCGGACAGTACCTGCGGAATCCACGCGCCGCCCTCCCAGTCGGCGCGCATGTCGTTCTTGAACAGCGACATGTTATGGTCGAACAACGGCGCCGGACCCAGAATCCGGCCGGTACGGTTGTCGCGCAGGAACCCGTGGTTGTTGGCGTGACGGTCCTGATTGACGATGAGCGCGTCGAACACTAGCATCGTGCGCATCGCCTCGAACGATTCCTCGGACACGGCGCGTGCGGCGGCGAGGATCTCCGGGAACGACGCCAGCTGCGTCGCCGCATAGAACGGCACGAACGACACGTCCTTTGAGTTCATCGAACCGCACACCGACGCGAGCTTGCCCTTCCAACGGGCGATGCGGTAGTCGACCGCGTTCACACCGAGCCTGCGCGCCAGCTGCGAGGCGAGATACTCGGAATACGGTTCCAAACCGGCGTTCGCATACCCTTCGGAACCCGCCTTCCACAGTTCCAGCCCACGTTCCGTATGCCGCCATGCCTTCGGGAACTGGCCGTCCGTCGTCCACTCGCTCGACAGGCCGATCGCATGCTTCTCGCTCGACGTATACCCCGTGTAGGCCACGATGGCGAGCGTCTCGTCCAATGGATTGTCATACAGGTTGATGTCCGCGAACTTGAGGTTCTCACCGTCGCGTTCCGCCCAGAACGAATCGTTGACCGACAGCCCCTTGCACAGGTCGATGATCCCCAGCGTATCCGCAATGTTCAACCCCGCCTGCGCGAGAACCTGCGTGGCGAACTCACGATTCTTCGGAATCGTGCGCCGCTCCAGCCACGTCGTCAGCTTCGCATTATCCGGCTCCGGAGCCAACGGAAATGGCAGCAACGCGCGCTTCGACTCATCGAACCAGCGGACATGCGCCTCGATCTTGCCCGCCAGCAGGCCCTCGCCATACGACGCATCGAACCGGAGCAGCGGATCATCATAGAGCCGCAGCACGTAACTCGTCATATCCGGCCCCTCCAATCAAGCCCGCTCCAAAGTCATATCGGGCGATTCACATATGAAGAACAACTGTCTACAGTATAGACGAGGGCCTTGGAACGCGGGGGCTTCACTCTGAAGTCAAGTATTTGATACAATTTGGTGCAAAAAGATAGCAAATAGCAATAAGGAGTGGCTATGAGCATGCAGATTGCCACGCGAGTTGATGACGAGCAGGCTGCGTTGTTTAAGGAGACGACCCGACAGCTGGGTACCACCCCGGCCGATGCCCTGCGTATGTTCATCAGCGCGTTCAATGATTACCGTGGGTTCCCCTATGAGGTGCGTTTGCCACGAAATGACGTGGAGCCGTTTGCGTCCGAGCGGGACGCTACTGAGTATGCCAGTCGTCTCGCCTTGAGGATGTCCGATGAAACGAGGTGAGATTTGGACGTTGCAGGCCGATGGCTACGCCAGCAAGCCACGGCCGGTTGTCATCGTGCAGAGCGATGCCGTCGATCGGTTCGATTCCGTCATCACTTGTCTGCTGACCTCATACGATTCCTCCGACATCGACACGCGGGTCCGATTGGAACCAAGTCCGGAGAACGGCCTGAACAAAGTGAGTTACGTGATGACGGACAAGATCGTCACCGTCGACCGCAAACTGCTGGGATACCAAGTCGGCGTGGTTGATGATGCAGCCATGGCGAATATCGGCCGTCAGCTCATGCGGGTTCTAGGTTTGCTGTGACGTTTGGGATGGCTGGCGGGCGTGCGTCTACTTGTGACATCGTTTATGCACCCTTGAGGCCGTATGATGATGGCGTCGAATTCAAGCTCTCCCCAACGTCTAAGAAATGGCTTCCTTCATATTACGGTCATACGACCAACACCATATGAAGGAAGCCATCATGAATGGTCTAACGGCAATCAGCTTCTCATACGTGATTGCCAGTCATTCACCGAATCAACCGCGGTTGTCGAACATCTGCAGCAGCATCTTGCTGGGTTCGACGGCATAGACGGTGTGCGGCAGACGGGCGCTCAGGTAGACGATGCCGCCGGCCGTAAGCTCGACTTCACGGCCTTCGCCGCCGACGCGCAGCTTGCCTTCCAGCACCTGGATGATCACGGGCATGGCCGCGGTGTGCTCGCTCAGTGCCTGGTCCTTGTCGAAGCCGAACAGCACGGCGCGCAGGCCGTCCTCGCGCAGCACCGTACGGGAGACAGTGGCCTCCTCCTGAATATCGATCAACGAGGCCAAGTCTTCGATGAATCCAAGATGCGGCTCGGTCGAAATGGCGTGGCCTTCGGCGTCGTGGGCGTCGTGCTTGCAGGCGCAGTGCTTGGCCTCACCCGCTTCAGCGGCCGCGACTTCGCCATGCTTGCAGTGGCACTCCTTCTTCGCGCCCGGCTCCGCGGCCGCGCCCTCGGCGTGCTCGTGCTTGCAGGCGCAGTGGTGTTCGCCGTTGGCGGCAGCCGCCTCGGCTGCCGCGGCGGCTTCCCTACGCTGCTTGCACTTGCAATGCTGCTCGTCGCGTCCTGCCTTGCATGCGGTCTGCTGCTCGTTCTCATCGGCCATGATGTTCTCCTATTCGTCGCGCGTACCTCACATACGCGTCATCGCTTTTGGTCGTTTTCCATTATCCGGCCATCGTGGGCCGGCACACCGCTGTTACGCTTCGGGCTTGCGTACCACGAACGCGATACCGGTAAGTTCGTTGCTGTACTTGTCGAAGGTGTGCTTCATGTTGAGCACGCGGGCGCGGATGTCCTTGTTGCCCAGAACGTTGCGCAGGATGCGCAGCACACCGCCGATACCTTCATCGGCGATATTGCGCTTCATGTCCAGCAAGGCCATCGGCTCCTTGCCTCTCCACAGCACCTCGAAGCCTTCGGCTTCCAGCAGCTCGCGCCATTCCTGCTCGGTGAGCGGGCGCGCGTTCACCTTGATGCTGCGAGCCAGGGCCTTGCGCACCTCATCCTTGACGGATTCGTCCAGGTTGTCCGGCTGCAGGCCGAGTTCGTGAATCGAGTAGGTGCCGCCGGCGCGCAGTAGTCGGAAGGCCTCGCCGATAATCGCCTGCTTGCCACGCTCGGTCTGCATGGTAAGCATGGCTTCGCCGATCACCACGTCGGCGCTGTTGGATTCCAGACCGGTGTCGGCGGCGTCGCGCTGCACGCAGCTTGCCGGAATCGTGGCCTTCTCACTGGTGAGTTTGGAGATGATGTCCACGACCTGCGGATCGCGGTCCACGCCACGGTAGCTCTTGGGGTCGCGCTCGAGAATCGCCCTAGTGGTCAGGCCCAGCCCCGGGGCGAATTCGACGACATCCTTGCCGGCGATGTCCGCGTTGGCGAGCATGCGTTCGGTGAGTTTCTTGCCGCCGGGGCGCAGCACGTGCTTACCGATGCGGGCCAGAAGCCAATGGCCCTGCAGGTGCGCGGGGTCTCGGTCGGACTGCGGCAGGGGCAGCTCGCGGTTGGTGGCGGGTTTGGTGGCAGTGGACTGAAATGCCTGAGAAGGCTGCGGTGTAGTGGTCATGTGTCGTGATGCTATAGTCCACAGCCCGCCCGCACAAGGGTTTTTCGCTAGAAATCAGCCGAATGTGAGAATGCTCACCCGAGTAGGCGCCTGAGCATGCGGCTCAGGGACGATTCAGGGGATGCTCAGGGGTCCCGTCACCGATTCCCCACATATCGCCCGCGTTCGCCTAATAGAATGGAATCCAGAATTCGATTCGGTATCCGGCGCAATGCCGGCAAATGTGAGGAACTTACGATGAGGGTCATCGGCAATATTCTGTGGATCATTCTGGGCGGACTGGCAATCGCCATCAGCTGGACACTGATCGGACTGTTTCTGTGCATCACCATTATCGGTATTCCACTAGGAGTTCAGGCGTTCAAAATGGCGGGCCTTACCTTGACACCGTTCGGCAAAACCGTGCAATACGGTGGCGGCGTTGGCTCCACGCTGGCCAATATCCTCTGGGTGGTGCTGGTCGGCTGGTGGATGGCACTCGGCTATCTGGGTGCAGGCGTGCTCAACTGCATCACCATCATCGGCATCCCGTTCGGCCTCCAGTCGTTCAAAATGGCCAAGCTCGCGCTCTGGCCGTTCGGCGCACAGATCTACAGTCTGTAACAATTGTTTCTGCAGTAAGTCCGGTGCAACGCATTATCATCGTGCGTTGCACCGGACTTTTTTATATACAACGGGCATTTCACACACCGCGTGATTTGACGGATTTGGATGCAATGCCTTATAGTGCGCGAACCATGATTCAACACATCGCATTAAGCAGCAACGGCGTGAACGAACACGTCATCTGATCAGTACACCTCTCATTGACGCATAGCTGAATCATTGCCGGTGATATCGAGCCGACTCGTTCGCACCATGCCCCATAAACGTACCTATACGAGTATGCGTTCTTGGCATCGTCGCAACGCAATGCACCGCGGCAAAACCCATTGCATACCATCACATATTCAGAAAGAACAACAGATCATGAAGTATTTCACTACTGACACGCATTTCGGGCACTACATATGTCACTCACACGCAGTCATGCGCACAACTATATTTTTGTATCATCCATGATTTTATAGTTGTTTATTGACTCATTTCCTTCTCTATCTTATACTTTCTACAATCAAGGATGCTCTTTGAGAAGCGAGTCTCTCTCATGGATATGAAGTATAGAAGTTTGGCAAGGCTGTTCCATGCCGACAGGTCAGTCGATTCCTTCAATAACCATGCGGCACTCGCACGGCAGCGGCTTGAGGCAGATTCCACATTCAGGACCGGGGTCATCACGCCATTGGGCGAGCTGTTCTCCGCCACGCCACGCGAGACGACCCTGCTCACGGAAAATATACTTCTCGCCGAAAGGCGCGTATCACGGCTCTGGAACCAGATTCCCGGCGTCATGCGCTGGGACTACATACGGCATTCCATCAGTGAGGAACTGTTCGCCACCAACGAGATGGAAGGCGTGCGCAGCACCCGCAAGGAAACCCAGGACGCCGTGGACGCGGCCGACAAGGCAAGGAGGGACGGCGACGACTCCAAGGCGCGGTTCAGCGAATTTGCCAAGCTGTACCTGAACCTCACGGACAAGGACTCCGCGTTGCCGGCGGGCATCGCCGACATCCGCGACATCTATGACAAGGTCGTGCTCGACGAAATCGATGAGAGCGATCAGCCGGACGGCGACCTGTTCCGGAAAGGCGATGTGGAAATACAGGGGCCGCACGGCCTCGCGATCCATAACGGAGTCAAAGGCGAAGGCAACATCGGCGCACTCCTCACCGATATGATCCATCTCGCGACCTCCGACGAGATTCCCCGGCTGCAGTCGGCCATCATGTCGCACTTCCTGTTCGAATACGTCCACCCGTTCTACGACGGCAACGGCAGAACCGGCCGGTATCTCCTGGCCCTGTACCTGAACCATGACCTGACTATGCCCACCGTGCTATCCCTGTCCCGCACCATCGCGGAGAACAAGAACGCCTACTACAAAGCATTCATGGAAGCGGAAGACAAGCTGAACTGCGGCGAACTCACGCTCTTCGTGAACACCATCCTCGGATTCATCCAACAAGCCCAGGATGAGCTGATTGACGAACTCAGTATCAAGGTCGATCAGCTCGACAAAGGTCGGATACTCTGTACACAGCTTGAAAAGAGGCATGGCCTATCGCGCAATGCCGTCTCGGTGCTCTATGGCGTGATTCAGGAAGAGCTGTTCGACTCGTCCAAATCCATGTCGTTGGACGAAGTGGCCCATCACATCGGACTGTCCAAACAGAGCGCAAGGAAATACGTGGAAGAGCTCTTGGCCGCGGGGCTGGTCGTACAGACCGGAAAACGCCCGCTGAAAATACAGGTATCGAAATCATTGAGGAATGTTCTCGTCACAGGAGTCGACGAGAACGCGGAAGCCTAAATGAAGAAAGGTGGACGCAAACATCTCAACGAGGCCCATACTACGTGGAAAGGCCCAGGCAGCCAACACTGCTCGGACCTCTCTTTCATCGCTTTCCTCAGTCGCCTTCAGCGATAACTTCCCTCGCCGAGGGGAAGCCACGGAAAAAAACTTTCTTTCTGAACATCATCACTACGACGACGGCATACATCATCCATTGCATTGGGAATAAGCCGTCACCGAATACAGAATCTAATGAGCTCGGATCACTCATTCACGAGCACCAGAATTCGTTTCATGAATTACCACGTTTGTGTCTTTGAAAGGCATGCGGCCGAATCCAATTCGAATCGCAACTCGGGAATATACAGGCGGCGGCACCGATGCCTCTCACATCACCGGGAAACGATGACGACACCGGGAAAACCATCAGCCCACACTGCGGAAAAACACTGCCGAACCCGCCCAACAAATATTGAAGCAGTACACACCACGTGCAGGCCAACATCCTCGAACTGACCGGCAGGCGGCCCCGCCTGGAGGCCGGCAGACGGCTGCGCGCGATTGCCGCCGCCCGGCACGCGTCAAGGACCGGGACTCCGCCACGGCGTGGCTCGTCTCCTACAGCCGGTGGGAGCAGGACTTTGCCTCGTTCCTCGACGAGAAGAGCGAATACGCCGACGGCAGCGTGAACGGCATGCACCAAAGGCTCGTCAAGGCGCGGCGCATGATCCCAGGCGCATCCGGGAGGGCCAGCCGTTCGCGTTCCTCGACGAGGGGCTCGCGGCCAACGCGATGACCGACGAACGACTCGAGCGCCGGACACACATTTTGACCTATAACCCTTAATTTTCTAATCAGGAGCAGGGAAAACAGGAATTCGCCTATGAAATACTGGATGCACGCAGACAGTCCGCTGTCAGTGTCTTTGCATTTTGAAGCATCTCCTCCGGTGTCCCTGTAAATACCACTTCTCCCCCGTTCTTCCCTCCATCGGGGCCGATGTCAATAATCCAGTCCGCCTGCTTCATCACGTCCAGGTTATGCTCAATCACTACCAGCGTATTTCCGCTGGATACAATCCCATCAAACAGCTTCAACAGATTATCTACATCGGACCTGTGAAGGCCTGTGGTCGGCTCATCCATGACAATGATGCTACCGCTCTTCCCCAGGTTCTTTGCCAGCTTAATCCGCTGCCGCTCTCCCCCGGACAGGGTACTAAGGGGCTGCCCCAGCGTCAGATAGGATAATCCCACCTGCTGCATTACGCTCAGGCGTTTCCTGATCCTGGTATCCTCAAATAATTCCAGTGCCTGGGAAGCGGTAAGCCCCAGCAATTGGACAATATTCCTCCCCTTGTAGGTACAGGCAAGGGCCTCCCTGTTATACCGCACACCGCCGCATGCCTCGCATTCTGTAACAATCGGGTCCATAAAGGCAAGTTCCGTAACGAGAACACCTTTGCCGCCGCAGATTGGGCAGGCTCCGGCGGAATTAAAACTGAACAGGCTTTCCGGCTGATTGTTCTCCCGTGCCAGAAGTTTTCGTATCTCATCAAAGAAGCCCAGGTAGGAAGCTGGTGTAGAGCGGCTGGTAGCTGTAATCGGCCCCTGGTCCACCATCACCACTTCATTCTCATACGCTCTCGCAAATACCTGGGAAATGAGGGTACTCTTTCCCGAACCAGCCACACCAGTCACCACCGTCATGACCCCCAGAGGGATATCCACATCCACATGCTTTAGGTTATGAAGGCAGGCATCCCTTACCGGCAGGCTGCCTGTGGCTTTACGTGGCGTCTGTTTTATGGGGAACAACTTTTGCATGGATTTTCCCGTCAGGGTATCTGTCCTAAGTAGTTCCGGATAGCTTCCCTCAAACACGATTTCACCGCCGTTTTGTCCTGCCGCAGGCCCCACGTCAATGACATGGTCTGCGATGGAGATTACGTCTTTATCGTGTTCCACCACAAGGACTGTATTTCCTTTATCCCGAAGCTTCTTGAGAAGATGATTCATACGGTAGACATCCCGTGGATGCATCCCGGCACTGGGTTCGTCAAAGATATAGGTCATCCCGGTCAGACTGCTTCCCATATACCGGACCAGCTTCAGCCTCTGGGCCTCCCCGCCGGACAGGGAGGGTGTTTCCCGGTTCAGATGCAGATAAGGGAGTCCAATCTCGATCATCCGGTCCAATCCCTCCAGGATGGTATGAACCAGCAGACCCACTGTCTGGTCCGTGATCTGTGTCAGGACTTCCCGCAGGAGAGTCAGCTCCATCTCGCACATGTCTGCAATAGAATACCCGTTTATTCTACAGTTCAAAGCCGCCTCATTCAGCCTTCTTCCATGACAGTCACTACATTCTATTTCCGTAATCAGCTTTTTTGACTTCTCTTTGGTGTGTCTGCTTTTGCTGCTGATATCCCGGTTTAAGAGGGCCTTCGTATACTTATGGTACAGTCCAGTTACTTTCGGGTTCTCCGGCTCTCCCTTACCATCACGGGCACCATAGACAAGAAGGTTGTATTCTTCTTTTGTGTAATCCCGGATGGGTTTATCAAGGTCGAACAGCCCTGACTCAGCATACTGCTTCCAATACCAGGATCCCGGACGGTACAGGGAATCCTTCACACAGCCCTGGTTCCAGGATTTATTCCGGTCCAGGACTGCTTCCATATCCACTTTTGTAACTTTTCCGAGACCGGAACAGGTCTTGCACATCCCGTTGGGGTCATTAAAAGAGAAATAGGACGCAGTTCCCACAAAGGGCTGCCCAATCCTGGAAAACAACAGCCGCAGGCTGGCATACAGTCCGCTGATGGTCCCTACTGTGGAGCGTGCATTTCCCCCTAAGGAGGACTGGTCCACCACAACGGACGGTGTCAGATTGTCAATGCGCTCCACTGCCGGTCTGGGGTATTTGGGAAGCCTGGACCGTACAAATGCCGGGTAGGTTAAGTTCATCTGCCGCTGGGATTCCGCTGCAATCGTGTCAAAGACAATACTGGATTTCCCGGACCCGGACACCCCGGTAAATACTGTGATTTTTTCCTTCGGGATTCTGAATGTAACGTGTTTCAAGTTATTCTGGGTAAGCCCATACACCATAATGTCTGCCATCTGATCACACTCCTTTTCTCTTTTTCCTGCTGTCATATCCAACCAAACCTGCTGCAATCAGAGCCGTAAGGATGTCTGCGGTGGGACCTGCGTACAGAATCCCGTCCATTCCCCAGATACCCGAGAAAATATGGATGAGCGGTACCATCAGCAGAAGTGGCCGGAGGATGGAAAGCAGCATCGCTTTCACTGCCTGTCCGGCTGCCAGATAATACTGGGCTGACACCACCTGAAATCCAGTAAACGCCAGTCCGAACAGGGAAATGCGCATACACTTGATACCAAATGCCATAGATGCTGGCTCATTCATCCCAAAAATCTGCAGAATCTCCGCCGGGAATAACTCACAGATAAGCCAGCCAATCACAGAAACCACCGTAGCTGCGCCAACCGCCTTTTTATAGGTTTCTTTGACCCGGTGTTCGAAACCAGCGCCTTTGTTAAATCCGATGATGGGCTGCATCCCAAGTGCAATCCCCACACAGATAGCAACCACTACAGAACTGATCCGAAGCACAATCCCAAGACTGCTAAGTGCCGCTTCGCTGCCAACGCCTGCCATTTCACAGCTCACCACCGCTTTGTTCAGTTCAATCTGCAGAATTGTTACCGCCACCTGAATCATGCAGGATGGAAGCCCAAACGCAAATATCTGACCGCAGATGGGTAATGTAGGGCAGATATTTTTTCTTCTTAACCGGATATGCCCTTTCTTTAAAAAGTAAACCAACAGTATGACCGCGGACATGATCTGCGAGGTTACGGTAGCGATTGCTGCACCTTTCACTCCCCAGTTAAAAACAAATATATAGATTGGATCCAAAACCAGGTTGATTACCGCTCCGACCAGGAAGCATCCCATAGCCAGGATGGGGCTGCCACACGCTCTGGCCATACTGGACAGGGCAATAGCTGCCATACTAAAGGGTGCACCAAGTAAAATGATGGGGACATAATCCAACACATAGGACAATGAGCCCTGCGCCCCCTTCGTAGCCCCAAAAGCTAGTGCCAGCGGTTTCAGGAAAGTAAGGCATATAACGGTAAAAAGAATACCTATGGCAACAGACAGAGTGAATACCGTTCCAAGGGTTTTTTCGGCTTCTGCTTCTTTTCCTGCCCCTAAGTTCATGGACGTATAGACACTGCCGCCAATCCCCAGCAGGGTGGCGATGGATAAAAGAATCGTGACGAAAGGAAAAGTAACCGTGGTTGCAGCAATGCCAAGATATCCCACCCCACGCCCAATGAATATCTGGTCTACGATGTTGTAAAGTGCATCCACCAGCATGGATAAGACAGATGGGATTGCAAATTTTATGAGCAGCCTGCCGAGAGGTTCGGCTGCAAGAGGGTTTCCCCTCACTGTTTTAATAGTCTTGTCCATCTCTTTTTCTCCTTTGGTTTTTTCATCATTTACGCTGGATTAGCGTATCAAAGGAGCGCAAACCATTCATGATACTTTTTGCGGTTTTTTCATCCGAAGGCCTGACGGCAAACCATGCCTCCTGAATCGGCGTCTCCATGCCCCCGCCTTCTATAGGGTATACCTCGATATCCGGCAGCTCTGCATAAAAAAGGCCTGATGATGGCAGAACTTCTAAATGCAGATACCGGAACATATTATCGGAAGTCACATGGCAGCATGGATCTGCTGTTACCATGCACCAGGTGGCTTCAGATATCCGAAACTCTTCCATTCCTGGGGGCATTGTTTGGTTTAAATAGAACTGATATAATGTGGATAGGAAAACTGTGAACATCTGGGAGGCAATATGAAGAATTTATCGGAATTACCTAACATAGGAAACGCTGTAGCTAATCAATTAAAACAAGTTGGTATTTTAGATGAAGACGATTTGAAATCCATAGGAGCAGAACAAGCATGGCTGAAAATACAGCAAATTGATAAAACAGCGTGTATCAATAAACTCTACGCATTAGAGGGTGCAATCTTAGGCATAAAAAAAACTTTATTGCCAAACGAAAGAAAAGAAGCATTAAGAGAATTTTATAACAGATATAAAAAGTAATAGTAAAAACGGATGGAGGTGCCTGTTTGAAACGATATCCCCCTTTAGAAAGGGCCATTACCTATATCGAAGCACATCTAAATGAATATATCGGTCTGAATGAAGTATCAAGAGAAACCGGCTACTCCTACTACTACATGACCCGCCTGTTTTCTTCTGTTTTAGGTGAATCCGTGGGACACTATATCAACCGTCGGAGGCTTTACAATGCGTCCGAAAAACTGATTCATTCCGACCAGAAGGTCATTGATATTGCACTTGACTGTGGTTATGAATCGTCAGAGGCGTTCAGCAGGGCCTTTAAAGCTGTTTTTGGATACAGTCCTGTAGCTTACCGGAAAGCCGGACTTGATTTGGTGATAAAAGCAAAAAAAGAACTGGCGCCGGAAGATGTGTGCCATATTGCCAATCATATTTCACACGCTCCCAAGATCATCCTGCTAGGTGAGACAGAAGTAGCTGGGCTTCGGGGGACTACTTCCCTGTCCGACAATCAGCTGCCCGGACTGTGGGAACAGTTCCATGGTCTTAACAAAGATTTTTTCACCACATCTGCGGGATATGGCATCTGTGAAACGCAGAAGACGGCTTATACAAAAGACGGCGACGCGTTATATTCCGTCATGATCGGCGGTCCGGTGAAGGATTTTGATTGCCTGCCGCTGGAACTGGCAAAAAAGACGCTGCGTGCAGGAAGATACGCTGTTTTCACCCACCGGGGCACACTTGGAAACTTATATAAAACATATCAGTATATCTTCGGAACATGGTTGCAGACCACAAGGGAAGAACTGGATGACAGGGAAGATTTTGAAGTTTATGAGCATGAAATTCTATCCTTTGATGATCCAGATAATGAAGTTAAAATTTTTATTCCTATCAAATGACAGGACACCATTTTGCGCACGGGCGCTGACGGTGTTTTACATATCACCGGGTATTTAGGGTGTGTTTACACTATCTAGGTTTTGTGTGATAATTATCGTGTGTGTACGCCAGATATCACACAAAACCTAGATAATGTAAACACACCCTAGAATTCCCAGATTTTCAGCACTACCAAACGGTCACTTCTTAGACGTTGGGGAGAACTTGAACTCCACAATATCTCCGTCGGCCATGACGTAGTCGCGGCCCTCCTGACGGAGCTTGCCTTCCTCCTTGATCTTGGCCATGGAGCCGTCGGCGGCCACGAAATCGTCGTAGGAGACGATGTCAGCCTTGATGAAGCCCTTTTCGAAGTCGGTGTGAATCACGCCGGCGGCCTGCGGGGCGGTCCAGCCCTTGTGGATCTGCCAAGCACGCACCTCCTTGACGCCTGCAGTCAGGAAGGTCTGCAGTCCGAGGATGTCGAAGCCCACGCGGGCCAGTTGGTCGAGACCGGACTCGCTCAAGCCAGCGTCGGCCAGCATTTCGCGGGCGTCCGCCTCGTCGAGCTCGGTCAGGTCCGCCTCGAACTGAGCGTTGAGGAACACGGCCGGAGCCGGGGCCACGGATGCGGCGAGCTTTGCCTGCAGGTTCTTGTTGGCCAGCTCGTTGTCGTCCACGTTGAACACGTAGATGAACGGCTTGGCGGTCATCAGATGCAGGTCGTAGACGGAATCCTTGTCGAAGCGGCCTTCGCGTGCGGCCTTGTCGAGCGTCTCGCCGGCTTCAAGGATGGTCTTTGCCTGCTTGACAGCGTCCATGTAGGCCGGCTCGATCTTCTTGCCGCGCAGATCCTTCTCCAGCTTGGGCAGCGCGTTTTCGATGGTCTGCAGGTCGGCAAGAATGAGCTCGGTGTTGATGGTGTCGATGTCGTCGGCCGGATCCACCTTGCCGTTGACATGCACAATGTCATCGTCTTCAAAAGCACGCACGACTTCGCAGATCGCGTCGGCCTCGCGGATGTTGGCCAGGAACTTGTTGCCCAGGCCTTCGCCCTCGGAGGCGCCCTTGACGATGCCGGCGATGTCCACGAAGGTCACCGTGGCAGGCACGACCTTCTCGGTGTGAACCAGCTTGGCCAGCACCGGCAGACGATCGTCCGGCAGCGGCACGATACCGGTGTTCGGCTCGATGGTGGCGAACGGATAGTTTTCGGCCAGCACGTTGTTGCGGGTCAGGGCATTGAACATGGTGGACTTGCCGACATTGGGCAGTCCGACGATTCCGATAGTAAGAGACATGCCTTTAAGTCTAAAGAGCCAAGCGACAAGCGCACGGGAACCGCGAAATGCTCGACTCGCACAATATGAACATCCCCATTTCGGAGTATCCGATAGCAGGGTATAAACGGCGTTCATAACGCAAAACCCGGCCGGCACATCATCAATGCATATTGCGAAGCTCATCAATCACATGCCATCGGTTGCGACTACTGGGTTTTGCGCATCAGCCGGCTGCGAGTTCGAGCAACGGCTCTTGCAATACACCACCCCGACCTCCAAGTCAATACCTTTATCCGCACTCGTCGAACGTTCTTTTCTTGGCGAAATACACCCCCGCCACCCGTTATCCTTATGGGGTAGCACACGGAGCCGCTACGTTTTACCCCATACATGCGGCCCGCAACCATTGAGAGAGACCATGCAACAAGCATTACTACGTATACGGAAGGAGGGCCGGCTGTGAACTGGGAAGTCATCCAAGCAAGTCTTCCACTGTTCGGGAAGGCGTTCGTCTTGACGTTACGTCTTTCCGCAATCAGCGTGGTGCTGGCTACCCTTCTGGGATTGGTGCTGGCATTGCTGCGCGAATACCGCGTGCCTGTGCTCGCCCAAATCAGTACCGTATTCGAGGAGCTGTTCCGCAACACCCCTTTGCTGATTCAATTGTTCTTCCTGTATTACGGATTCCCGTCCATCGGCATCAAATGGAGCGCCGAGATCTGCGCTGTCGTCGGTATGTCCATTCTGGGCTCCGCATACATGTCCGGCGCATTCCAAGGCGGCTTCAGCGGTATTCCGCAGGTGCAGAACGAGTCCGCACGCGCGCTGGGACTCTCGCCTTTGCAGATGATTCGTCACGTGACCCTGCCGCAGGGACTCACGCGCAGCGTGCCGGCCGTCGCCGCGAACGTGATTTTCATGGTCAAGGAGACCTCCGTGTTCACCGTTATCGCGGTACCGGAACTGACCAACACCGCACGCGACCTGATCGGCATGTACTACCGCAGCGACGAATACCTGCTGGAGCTGGTCATCGCCTACGCAATCATTCTTATCCCGTTGTCCGTCATCCTCACACTGCTGGAAAGGAGGGTCCGTCGTGGTACTTTCGGCGATAACTGAGGCCTCCGGCGCCAGCGTGCTGTTCACCGGCGACAACTTCACCCGTCTGCTGGGCGGACTCGGCACCTCCATCACGGTGGCCGGACTGGCCCTGCTGGTGGGCATTCCCCTGGGCATCATCCTCGGCGCACTGCGTATCCTGCGCAATCCGGTACTGCGCGCGGTGCTGAGGCTGTACCTCGAGTTCTTCCGCATCGTGCCCACGCTGGTACTGCTGTTCCTCACCTATTACATCCTGCCGCGCGAACTTGGCGTGCAGGTCGACGGCGTGACCGTGGCAGTCGTGACGTTCGGCCTATGGGTCGCGGCCGAAATCAGCGATATCGTACGAGGCTCGTTGATTTCCGTATCCGATCATCAGGTCGATGCCGGCAAGGCGCTGGGCATGAACGGACTGCAGGTGCTGTGGTACGTGCGTATCCCCCAGTCCATCAACCTGATGGTTCCGGCCACCATCAATCTGGCGGCGCGCGTCATCATGACCACGTCCCTGCTGCTGCTCATCAGCGTGATCGACGTGATCACGGTGGGCCAGCAGATCATGGAGGCCAACCGTATGACCCACCCGGACGCCGCATTCTGGGTGTACGGATTCATTTTCCTGCTGTATTTCATCATTTGCTGGCCGCTGGCGATGATCGCCAAGGCCCTGGAGAAGCGAGCCAAGGAGCGTAACAATGGCTGATTCAGAAGAAGTGTCCGTGTCCAACGACTCCGAACCGCTGCTGTCCGTCCGTCATCTGCGCAAATCCTATGGCGATCACGAAGTGCTCAAGGATGTCAGTTTCGACGTCAAGCGCGGCCAGGTGCTGGTGCTGCTCGGTCCCTCAGGTTCCGGCAAGTCCACACTGATTCGTTGCCTGAACGGTTTGGAGACCATTCAGGGCGGTGAAATCTGGTTCAAGGGCCAGAAGATCGCGAATAACAGCGAGAAGACCTGGCGCAAGCTGCGTGCCGAAATCGGCATGGTGTTCCAGAGCTACGACCTGTTTCCGAATCTGACCGTGGCCAAGAACATCGAACTGGGCCCCACCAAGGTGCAGAAGCGCCCGAAGGCCGAGGTCGCTAAGCAGATGGATCAGCTGCTGGCCGACGTGCAGCTCACCGAATACAAGAACTCGTACCCGCGCGAACTGTCAGGAGGCCAGAAACAGCGCATCGCCGTTGTGCGTGCGCTTGCGATGAACCCCGAGCTCATGCTGTTCGACGAAGTCACCGCATCACTCGATCCGGAAATGGTGCGTGAGGTGCTGGAGCTTATGCTTCGTCTCGCCAAGCGCCATATGACGATGATCGTGGTGACCCATGAGATGGAGTTCGCCCGGCGCGTGGCCGACACGGTGATGTTCCTGGAGAACGGCGTGATCCTGGAACGTCAGCCCGGCGACGAGTTCTTCACGAATCCCGAAACTGACCGTGCCAGGAACTTCCTAGAGAGCATGGCTCCGGTCGGCGGTGAGGCATGAGTACTCCGTTCATGCCGAATCATCAAGATTTGCAATAACCAACAAGAAAAGGATAAAGGGGAAAGAATTATGTTCAATGTCAAGAAAGCTTTGGCCGGTGTGCTCGCCGGCGTCACGCTAATTTCCGTCGCGGCTTGCGGCAATGGCCCGGATCCGGCTGCCGGCGGCTCCTCCTCTCAGCAGGGCCAGACTGTCGAGCAGATCAAGAAGACCGGCAAGATTCGTATCGCCACCTTCGGCGACCTGCCGCCCTACGGCTATGTGAAGAATGACGGCACCCGCGCCGGCTATGACGTGGCGCTCGGCAACCAGATCGGTAAGGACCTTGGCGTCAAAGTCGACTGGGTGCAGGTGAACGCCGATGGCCGTGTGGACTCGCTGAAGTCCGACAAGGTCGACCTGGTGCTGGCCAACTTCACCGTGACCGACGAGCGCAAGCAGGTGGTCGACTTCGCCGATCCGTACATGAAAGTGTCCATCGGCGTGGTCTCCCCCAACAGCGCCAAGATCACCAGCGCCGATCAGCTCAAGGGCAAGCAGCTGGCCGTGACCAAGGGCACGACCGCCGAGGCCTTCTTCACTGAGAAGTACCCGGATGTTCAGCTGCAGAAGTTCGATTCCAAGACCCAGCAGTTCCAGGCCTTCAAGGATGGCCGTGTGGCCGCCCTCGCCGACGACAACACCTACCTGTACGCGTGGGCCAAGGACAACCCGGGCTACACCGTGGGTATCAAGACCATCGGTGACGAGTCCACCATCGCCCCGGCCGTGAAGAAGGGCAACAAGAGCCTGCTCGAATGGACCAACAAGGAGATCAAGACCCTGACCTCCAACGGCTTCTTCAAGGACGCCTACCAGAGCGAGCTCGCCCCGAGCTTCACCTCCGACATCAAGCCGGAAGACGTGATCATCGAGTAGTTTCGTCTGCTTCATACTGCTCCCGCTGGCGAGGGCTGTCATGCGAAGCATGACTGGGGGGGTGGTCCTGTGATTCGGGAGACCCCCAGTCGGCTTCCGCCGACAGCCCCCGCCGGCGGGGGCAATTTTTTTGCCGAGTGCAGTCAGCCGACGATGGCGTCGACGGCGTCAATGACCGCGCCACGGAAGCCGTCTTTTTCGAGCTGGGCGACGCCCTTGATAGTGGTGCCGCCAGGCGAGCAGACAGCATCCTTCATGGCACCAGGGTGGGTTTCGGTGACCATGTACAGCGCTCCGACGCCCTCGACCATCTTGGCCGCCAAGCGGTAGGCGGTAGCGCGTTGCAGACCGTACTGCACACCGGCATCGCCCAGTGCCTCAATGTACATGTCGGTGAATGCGGGCGCGCAGCCGGCCACCACCATGGCGATGTTCATGTGTGCGGTATCCACGCGCTCAATGAGGCTGATGGGCGCGAACACCTGCTCGAAGGTCTCGGTCTCCTCATCGGTCAGGGTGTTGACGGATTCGGTGACGAGCACGCCCTCGCCCACAGCCATCGGCGTATTCGGAATCGTGCATTGAATGTGGATGTCCGGAGAGTCGACGGATTCGCCGTCTTCGGTGGTGAACAGATCCTGATATTTCTTGAGATTCCAGCCGGCCGCAATGGAGACGACGATTTTGCCAGGCTTGGCGAGTTCGCTGGCGAGCGGCTTAACGACGGCGTCAATCTGATAAGGCTTGATGGCGATGATGACCACGTCGGCGGCCACCACCACTTCCAGCGGATTGTGCAACGGGCGCACGCCGAGCTCGGCAGTGGTCTTCTCGAGTTTGTCATAGCGGGCGGCGCAAGCGACCATCTGGCCGCCGGTGACCACGCCCGCGTCGACAAGGCCTCGGGCGATGGCCTGAGCCATGTTGCCGTATCCGATGAATCCAATGGTGAGATTCCGGGTCATAAGATTTCCTTTCGTCCGTACTTGGGCTCCCCTCTCTCTAAGGGGCTGTCAGCGGAGCTGACTGAGGGATGTTTTCCGCACTTGACATACTCCCCTCAGTCTCGCTCCGCGAGCCAGCTCCCCTCCAAGAGGGGAGCCAAAGAGGTTAGAACAGTTCTTCGAGGTCGCCTCGGTTGAGGGCTTCGTCGTAGAGGTGCTTGAACACCACCGAACCGTGCAGTCCGTCGTGCTCGAACTCGTTGGTGGTCCAATAATGGCTGTTGCCCACGCGGCTCAATGTGTCGAGTTGCATGCCTGAGTCGACGTACATGTCGTCGAAGTAGACACCGGCCTGCAGCGGCACTTCGTTGCGTGCCAGCTGGTCCTCGTCATAGATCACGCCGAAGCTCGTGTCTTCCATCAGCAGGTCCATGGCGGGCTTGAACGGGCGCAGCGCGGCCTCCTGCTCGAACATCCACGGGAACATGGCCTCACCGGTGAAATTGAGCGGGCGCACATCGGCACCGAACTCGGACTTGCCGTCGCGCACACGCTGGGCGGCCCAGCGAATCGGCTGGTCCATCTCGCCGTTGGCGTAGATGAATTCCTGCAACGGCCAGTACAGCGGACGCGATGAGGTGGCGTTCATCACCTTGGTCAGGAATTCGTCGGACAACGGCGATGCGGCGGAAACGGAGCCGTCGCCATCGAGGAAGGCGCTGTCGAGGATCCAATGCACTCGCTCGAAACTCGGCTTCTTACCGAAGTCGGAGCCAAGGCACTGCAGACGTTCCACGGTGAGCGGGTCGCCGTTGGGCATGATCGGGAAACCGTGGGCCGCCATGCCGGCGATCACGCCGAGACGATGTTCGACTTCGGTTCCCGCCATCGGGTTCAGTACGGAATCGGTCAGCTTGCCCACGAACTCGGAGACTTCCGCGGCGGTCGGCAGCTTCTCCACAATGGCCGCCACACGCTCCTTGTCCTGCGGATAACGCTCGTAGAACTGGGCGGTCTTGCGAATCACACGCGGGAAGGTGTGCTCATAGACCTCGGTGGCGCAGGCGGGCACGTGCGGAATGCCGCCGGTGGTGAAGCTGGCGATCACACCGGCCGGGAACAGGGACAGCGTGGTCAGGGTCAGGAAGCCGCCATAGCTTTGGCCCATTGTCACCCACTTGCGCCCGCCGAACTCGGTCAAACGCAGATGCTCGAAGTCACGCACGATGGAATCGGCGAGGAACTTCTTCAGGTAATCGGCCTGGGCGCGAGCGCCGGCTGCGACATCACCTTCATGGGCGGCGGCAATACGGGCCATGGTGTGCGTGTCCACGCGCGAAGAACGACCAGCACCACGCTGGTCGGGCAGAATCACACGAAAATGCTTGGTGGCCTCTTCAATCCAGCCATCGGAGGTGGGACTGTTCAGACGCGGGCCCTCACCGCCGGGACCTCCCTGCAGGAAGATCAGCAGCGGCAGGTCATCGTGCACGTGTTCGGGCGTGGTGACCACACGGTAGAACAGTTTGATGGTTTCGCCGTCGAATGCTTGGCCTGGCTCATGGCCGGACCAAGCGAGAGGAACGTCAATGGAATGGTCCTCGATGGCGAGGCCCGGTACATAGTATTTGCTCAGCAATGTCATGGCTCAAACTCTAGCCCACAAATCCGTCTGAAGGGTGATGTCGGCTTGTTAACGGACACGCTAGCCTTGGGACGTATGGAAATGGTCGCGCACGTGAGGGCATGGTTCGCTCGGAAGCCGAGTCACACCCTGCTATGGGACACCCTGCTCGCCGCAGTACTGACATTCGGACTCATCCCGCTCATCAGTTCCACCAGTTCCTCTTCGACTCCTGGACTATTATTCGTATCGAACAATTATTCATTGTTGTTCTGGTCGCTACCGACGTTTGTTCCGCTGATGCTGCGACGATACCAGCCGGAGATCGCCGCTTGGTTGTTCGTGGCTCTGACCGCCGCCCATCTCGTCTTCGGCCCGTCGATGACCTACGGCGACTTCTACACGCTTATCATCCTGTATTCGGTGCTCGTGTACGGCAATCCCAAGCATTCCTTGCGATTCATTATCACCGCCTTTGCCATGGGATTGGCCGCGGCTGCGGTCTGGGCGGTGTCAATGAACGTCGGCCCGCTGTTCAAAAGCGGTTCCTCCAATGCTTGGACCGCCTGGATCAGCTGGCTGCCCACCGCTGCGACCATGCCCATATGCCCGGCCTCTCCCGGTCTCATCAGCGAGCCGAGCGTATCCAACTGCGGAATCAAAATGCTGCGGGATACGGGCGTGCTGGCGCTGTGCATGGAAATCAGCGTGCTGAGCATTATCATCATGGCGTTATGGCAGCGTGCGCGCAAGGCCACGCTCACGGCCATGCGCGAACGCAATGCTTCCATAGTGGCCCGCGAAGCGGAGGAGACACATATCGCGGCGCTGGCCGAACGCGCGCGCATTGCCCGTGATATGCATGATGTGGTGGCCCATACGCTGTCGACGATTATCGTGCAGTCGGATGGCGGCCGATATGCGGGCACGCATGATCTGGCCGTCGCCAAGCATACGATGAGCACGATTCGCCATGAAGCGGAACGCGCGCAGCATGATATGCAGCGACTGTTCGGCGTGTTCGGCACGGATGATGATGCCGGGTATGCGGACATCGATTCTCTGTTCGACGGTCATCTGGTCGTATCCCGGCGTGTGACAGGCAAGTCACGGCCGGATCGTTTGACCTCCGATGCGGATGCCGCCGTGTTCCGCTTGGTACAGGAGGCGCTGACCAATACGCGCAAGCATGCGGGCGAGGGCGCGAAGGCCACCATCGATGAGGTGTGGTCGGATGACGGGCTTGCGATTACCGTGTCCGACAACGGCCAGGGAGCGGCATCCGCCGCCGACGGGCACGCACCCGGCTATGGTCTGATGGGCATGCACGAGCGCATCGAATCGTTGGGCGGCAGCATCCATGCCGGCCCTGGACCGAACGGCGGGTTCATCGTGGCGGCTACGATTCCCCTCTCCCCCGAAATCGCGCAAACCGACGCCGAGCCGTCTGACGCTTTGCCCGTCACCATCACACGACTACGGAAACTCCTGGATTCGATACGCTCCAAACCGCTCAACCAGGGAGATATCGGTGAGTCGAATTGGGTGGCCCGCTTCGCACAATGGACCGAACGGCATTATCTGCTGGCGGATATTCTCATCACCGTGGCGCTGATCGCGATGTTCAGTTCCGCGACGCGCAGCGAGCTGCAGATGATGACGGTCAGCAATGACCCAGTTCAGCCCAACACTGTGCTGAACATGACACTGACCATCATCATGCTTGCCCCTCTGGCTTTCCGACGTCGGTTCCCGGAGGGCAGCGCACTGGTCATGGCGATTCTGTCCACCGTGCAGCTGCTGTTTCTGCCATCCATCCTGACCGTCAACATGTTTGCATTGGTGTCCGTACACGCCGCCGCACTGTATGGACGGGAACAGGCATGGAAATGGGTCAGTGTGGCGCTGGTCGCGGATTCGTGGCTGGCCGGCATCAAGGTAATGTCCGGCTGGAACGGATATGACATGCTGATTCAGATGCTGCTGCCCCTCAACGGCGAATCGGCGATGTCCCGCTGGCTACTGGTGCTTTCCGGCCTGATACCGGGTGGCGTGGTGATGCTGTTTGGCTTTGCGTGCATTGCGATGGCCCGGTGGAGCCGTTCACGCGGCTCGAACGCGCTGGTGCTCATGCAACGCGAGGAGGCGCTCAAGGCCGAGCAGGAGCGGCAGAAGGTGCTGGCCGCCAATCTGGAGCGCAATCGCATCGGCACGGCCATGCAGGCCGAGGTATTGAATACGTTGGAATCGGTGATCACGCAAGCCGATGATGGGCTGGCCATGCTGAACTCCGAACCGGCTCCCGATAGCGAGCAGATCATCGCCGCGTTCACGGTCATCGGGGAACGCGGGCGTGCGGCTCTGGCGCACATGCGGCAATTGCTGACGGTGCTGCGCGAAACCGGATTCAGCGACGAGATGCATGAAGGCGCACAACCCGACATGCAACTGCGACCGGCTGCTCCTCTGTCCAGCCAGATGAGGCAGGTGGAATCCACATCTCAGACGGATTCGTCCACGAACATGAACTCAGGGAACAATCAGGGTGTCCATGGAGCGGCACTCGAATAGGAATCGGATACAGTGGAGAGCATGAACGAGAGCAGAAGCATTCGCGTGATCATTGCGGACGACCAGGAGCTGGTGAGGGCCGGCTTCGCCATGGTAATCGGCTCGCAGCAAGATATGGAAGTGGTCGCTCAGGCGTCCGATGGCGCCGAGGCCGTGACGATGGCGGAGACCCTGCACCCCGATGTGGTGTTGATGGACGTGCGCATGCCGGGCATGGATGGCATCGAAGCCACCCGCCGTATTACTTCGCTGACCGCCGGCACGGATGGCACGCAGCCGACCCGTGTGATCATCCTGACCACATTCGATTTGGATGAATATGTGATGGCCGCCATCAATGCCGGCGCTTCGGGTTTTCTGCTCAAAGACACCGAACCGGAGACGCTGCTCAATTCGATTCGCACCGTGTTCCAGGGCAATGCGATCATCGCGCCTTCGGCCACCAAGCGTCTCATCGAGAAAATGATGCAGGACGGCTATGCGCAGCATGGGTCGTTGAGTGGCGGCGTTTCGAACGCAAGTTTCAATGGCAATGCTGGCGGCGTCGCCGACACTACTGGAACGGTCGGAGCTACGGGTGCCGATTCGACGAACGGCATTGGCACCGCACGCCCCACATATACCGATCCCGAGCTGAAACTGCTCACAGATCGCGAACGTGAGGTGCTGGTGGAAATCGCCCATGGCCTGAGCAATCAGGAGATCGCGGACAAGCTCTTCATCTCCTTGCCCACGGTCAAAACCCATGTGGCGCATATTCTGGCCAAAATCAACGCCCGAGACCGCGTCCAGGCTGTGGTCTTTGCGTACGACAACGGGTTGGTGTGACCTCCCCAATACACACGATACGGCAGAACAAGTGGTATCCGCCTCGAAAGAGGTACATTCGCCTTTCTGCAGAAAGCTATCTGCTTTCAGAGAGATATCCGAGACCTGATAACACGAGTACGATCATTGCAATTCCAACGGTTGTACTCGCGTTTTCGTATATCCGGTACCCCTTTGAAAGCAGATAGCTTTCCGCAAAGGAACGAATGTACCTCTTTCAAGGCAGATAGGTCTATTCGCAGCACACGAATAGACCTATCTCTTCGCTCTTAGACTATGACCGGGCCACTAGGCCTCAGCCAAAGCCTCGACGGGCGGCGTCTTGACGGCTCTGCGGGCGGGGGCAACACTGGCGAGCAGCGCGGCAAGCGCCGCCACGCCAAGCACTGCACCATTGGTGGTCCACTCGAACGGGAACACAGTGTCACCATACAGGCTGAACACCATATAGGACCCAAGCCAGCCGAACAGGGTGCCCAGCGCCACACCCACCACGCCGGAGACGAGCGACAGCAGTAAAGCCTCCACTGCCAGCGAACGCCGCAGCTGGCCGCGCGTCATACCGATGGCACGCAGGGTGGCGGATTCGCGGGTGCGTTCGATCACCGATAGACTCAGCGTGTTCGCCACACCGACCAGTGCGATAAGCACAGCCACCGCAATCAAGCCGACAAGCAACGCCATCATGCCGTTGATCATGGTCTCCCACTGCGTGCGTCCGGCCACCGGACCAGACACGTCAATGTCTGCACTGGCGGAGAATGCATTCTGCACGTTGGTGAATACGTCGTTCAGCGTGGTGCCCGCGCTTTCGGCGTCGATACGCATAAGCATGATATGTCCGTTCGCTTTTACATCACCGTTGGTGAAGTGACCGGCATCCACGAAGGCGACTGCGGCATAGTTGGCTGAGATGCGACGATAATCCACCTTCTGCGGCGCGAGGGTCAGTGTCTGCACTCCATCGGATTGTCCGCCATCGTTCTCAGTATCACTCGCGGCAGCATCAGCTGTACCAGTCTGCGAGCCGGATACATCACTGGTGAAGGTGACGCTCTTACCTAGCGGAATGTCCTTGCCCGTGGCAGCGGAATACTTGGGCATAAGTACGGAGTCACCGCTGATGGTCACGCCGGACAGGTCGGCACGCACCACTTTGCGCAGCGCGTCAACACCATCCACGCCAACGATGAGTACGTTCAGATCCTTGCCATTGGCATCCTTCATGCTCATCATGCGAGTCGGCGCGTAGATACTATCCTTAATGCCCTTAATCTTGGCGGCCTCATCGGCCTGTTTGCTGGTCATATCAGCACCGGCCGCGATCATGTCGACGCTGTAGCGCGTGGTCAGCGCCTCGTTCATGGTTTGCTTGGCGCTGGCGGCACCGGTGGCGATGGTGGAGACCAGCGTCACGCCGATAAGCAGTGCGGCACCGGTGGCGGCCACGCGGCGCGGATTCTTCTGGATGTTCGCATGCGCCACCTTGGCGGACGGCCCGGCAAACGCAACCAGCGCGCCCACACCGCGCATCAATACCGGCAGCCAGAATGTGGCGGAAAGCACCAGTCCGAGGAAGATCAGCGCGCAGCCGGCGATGGCGGCGAGCAGTACCATCGGATACTGCTTGTCGGCCAGCGAATCATGTCCGGCGATCTTTTCGTTCATCTGCCAGGCGGAGAATGCGGCCAGACCGATGCCGACGAGCACCAACAGACCCGCAAGTATGGCACGGATCTTACCGGCCCGACGGGTATCGTTCAGTTCGATGGGCCGCAGCGCTTCCAGTGGAGTCACGGCGGTGGCGGAACGTGCGGAGCCAAGCGAGGCGATCACGGTCATAGCGATGCCGAACGCAATCGGCACCACGAACGCCGGCCAGGACAACACCAATCGCATGGTCATGCCGGTGGCTTTCATCAGGCCGGATTGGCACAGCGCCGCCATCAGTCCGATGCCGAGGCCCACGCCCAGCATGGAGGCGATGAGTCCCAGCAGACCAGCCTCGAACAGTACGGAGACATACAGCTGGCCTTTGTTCGCGCCGATGGTGCGCAGCAAGGCAAGCGTGCGACGGCGTTGGGCGACGAGCACTTGGAAAGTGTTGGCGATGACGAGCGCCGCGACCAGCATGGCGAGGATGCCGAAGCTCAGCAGGAAGATGGTGGTGATACTCGTATCGCCCTTGCTCACGGATTTGATGGATTCCTCTTCCATCGCTGCGCGGGATTGCACGGTGAAATGTTTTGGCAGCAGCTTGTCGATTTGTTTCACGGTGGCGTCGGCGGACGGCTGATCGGCATCGTCGATATCGAGGTAGACAAGATAGACATTGAGTTTGCCGAAATCGTCGATACCGTTCATCGCGGTGATCACGTTATCGGAAAGCACTGAGGCTCCGCCGTAGTATGCATAGGCGCCGTTCGGGTCTTCGGTGATACCCACTACGCGAACAGTCATACCGGAATCAGCGGCAGTGTCGTTGCCGGCGGAACCGTAGCCCGTCGAAGCTACGGCCTGCGCGGTACGGGAGTTCACGGTCACGCTATCCCCCACCTTGACACCAAGCTGATCGGCCACGGACTTGGTCAATGCTATTTCGTTGCTATCGACCGGCTGGTCGCCTTGAATGATGCTGACCGGTAGCAGATCACGCTGTGCGGCGGTGGTGATGGCATAGCTGCTGGCATGCTTGTCGCCATTGGCCACGGTTACAGAACTCGAGGATTCGACGCGCACATCCTTGACACCTTCTGTGGCGCGGATACGGTCGAGTTGGAAGTCGTTCACCGTGCGAGTGTAGATGCCATTCCGCTCCTGCTCGTTCAGGCTCTCGCTGGAGTCCACGCTGATCACATAGTTCGCGCCGCCAAGCTGCGCGGTGGTCTGACGGGCCAGGGAATCGTTCATGGCGTTACCGAACAGGAATGTGGCCGCAATGAACGCGGTGCCGATCAGGATGGCGATGCCGGCCGGAATCAGCATTCTGGCGCTTTTCTTCATGAGTTTCACTGTGATGGAAAACATGGGTTCGTCCTACTCTCTTGCTTCCCGTGGGTCAGCGGGCGTGGCGTGCGGCGGCACGGGCGTAGCGCAGCGTTCCCTCACGCCCAGAGGTGAGAACGGCCGGCGGCAGCGGCGCATCGGTGATGGGCAGATCCGGCACGTTGCGCACGCCTGCCATCTGTGCCATCTGGTCAGCAGGAGTATCGGTAAGAGTGGTGCGGGTGGTGCGCTCTCGCTCGGCCATAAGCAGTTCATTCATGACTTCGGCGTTGGGATGCTGTTCGTCGGCCACGATCCGTCCGTCGGAGAACACGATGGCACGGTCCGCGTAGGAGGCTGCCACCGCATCATGCGTGACCATGACGATGGTCTGTCCGAGTTCGTTGACCGAACGCTTCAGGAAACCGAGCACTTCGGCGCTGGAAACGGAGTCGAGGTTGCCGGTCGGTTCGTCGGCGAACACCAGCTTCGGCTTGGTAATCAGCGCGCGGGCGATGGCCACGCGCTGCTGCTGGCCACCGGACAGTTCATTCGGTCTGTGGTTCAGGCGCTGCTTCAGTCCCAGGGTTTCGACGAGCAGGTCGAACCAGGCGCGGTCGGGCTTGTCTCCGGCGAGAGTCAGTGGCATGAGGATGTTCTGTTCGGCAGTGAACATGGGCAACAGGTTGAAGCTTTGGAAGATGAAGCCGATCTTATGGCGGCGTAGCAGGGTGAGCTGCTTGTCGTTCATACGGGTCAGGTCTGCCCCGCCGAACAGGATATGGCCGGAAGTGGCGGAGTCGAGGCCGGCGAGCGTGTGCATAAGCGTGGATTTGCCGGAACCGGACGGGCCCATGATGGCGGTGAATTTGCCGCGTTCGAAGCTGACGTTCACGTTGCGTAAAGCATGAACCGTGTTGTCTCCGGTGCCGTAGTCCTTGACGAGGTCAACGGCCTGAATGGCGATGCCGCGCGATGCGGACGGGTTCTGCACGTTCATAATGTCTCTCCATATTTGGCCGGGCCTTATGCCCGGACGATGATTCCAACTTATGAAGAAATAACGGCGCGCCCCATCGTGCGCCAGACTGAATTGGGCTAGTGGCCGTGTGCCGGCCCTCATCCTTGAGGATTATGTCGTCTCAGGTCTCACTCTATTCGTGCCTCTGCGCAAACAGTGTGAGGCCGACCGAATATAAAACGGACAACGGCATCCGACAATCGGCGAAATATCGCGGATTGTCAACATGTGCAATTGGGTGATAATGTGCGTTTGCCTCACATACTTTATGGCGGCGGTCATGTCGTGTGAGGCATGCAGACGCAAGAAAGCCCGCACTGCATGACGTCAGTGCGAGCTTTCTACTCCTTGAGTCAAGTTATCGGACGGAAGGTCCCCCATGTGCCTTTGCATTGTGCGGCGCACCCCATAAGCGCCGCTCCCCTTCCTGCCTCAGCGCGCCTTCCTGCCGTCTCACTTGGCCAAGCCGGAAGCGCGAAGGGCTTCGAAGCCGCCCTTCAGATCGTCGAGGATGTCCTCGATGTTCTCGGTGCCGATGGACAGGCGGATGGTGCCCTGGTGGATGCCCTGGTCCTCCAGCTCTTCCAGGGTCTCCTGGGAGTGGGTGGTGGAAGCCGGGTGGATGACCAGCGACTTGGCGTCGGCCACGTTGGCCAGCAGGGAGAACAGGTGCAGGTTGTCGATGAACACGCGAGCCGCGTCCTTGCCACCCTTGATGTCGAAGGTGAAGATGGAGCCGGCTCCGTTCGGGAAGTACTTCTCGTACAGGGCGTGGTCCGGACGGCCCTCGATGGACGGGGGGGAGACGGACTCGACTTCCGGCACGGTCTGCAGGTACTCGACGACCTTCAGCGCGTTCTGAACGTGGCGCTCGACGCGCAGGGACAGGGTCTCGGTGCCCTGCAGCAGCAGGAAGGCAGCGAACGGAGACAGGGTGGCGCCGGTGTCGCGCAGCAGAATGGCGCGGACGCGGGTCACAAAGGCGGCTCCGCCGAGGGCCTCGTAGAAGTTCAGGCCGTGATAGGAGGGATCAGGCTCGGTCAGAGTCGGGAACTTGCCCGGAACGGCGTTCCAGTCGAACTTGCCGCCTTCGACGATCACACCGCCGAGGGTGGTGCCGTGGCCGCCGATGAACTTGGTGGCGGACTCGACCACGACGTCAGCGCCGTGCTCCAGCGGGCGGAACAGGTACGGGGTGGCGAAGGTGTTGTCCACAATCACCGGCAGGTTGTGCTTGTGGGCGATTTCGGAGATGGCTTCGAAGTCCGGCAGGTCGGCGTTCGGATTGCCGAAGGTCTCGAAGTAGACGAGCTTGGTGTTCTCCTGGATGGCGTCCTCGAACTCCTGCGGGTTCTCGGCGGAGACGAAGGTGGTGGTGATGCCGTCGCGCGGCAGGGTGTGGCGTAGCAGGTTGAAGGTACCGCCGTAGATGTTCTTGGCGGCGACGATGTGGTCACCGGACTGGGTGATGTTGCGCACGGCGTATTCGACGGCGGCGGCGCCGGAAGCGACGGCCAGACCGGCGGTGCCACCTTCAAGGGCGGCGATGCGGTCCTCGAAGACGCCCTGGGTGGTGTTGGTCAGACGGCCGTAGATGTTGCCCGGGTCAGCCAGCCCGAAACGGGCCTCGGCGTGGTCGAAGTTGTGGAAGACGTAGCTGGTGGTGGCGTAGATCGGGACCGCGCGGGAGTCGGTGGCCGGGTCGGCCTGCTCCTGACCCACATGCAGCTGCAGGGTCTCAAAACGGTACTTCTTGTTGTTCTCGGCCATGGTATTCTCCTTGGTTGCGCTAGGTCGCGAGGATATTTTCCTTGCCACCCGCCTGCCGTGTTCGGGCGGTTGGCGAGGTGTTGGTTATGAAGTTACGACGCTCAAGGTGCATGTCGCAAGCTGAGCGTTATCGGGGTTGCCTATAGACCCTTATAAACCCTTGGAATCATTGGGATATGAGGCGGTTACGTCGGGCAAAATAGTCATCAAAAATCTCACGACACGCCGAGACACTTCCACGTCTCTTCGCGACAGAAATCCAGGAAATCATCCTCAATTTCCTGAAATTCTGTCACTGAGGTGACGTCAGCGACAGAATTTCAGGACGAATGGGTTTATTCCCGAAATTTCTGCCACTGAGACGGATTCAACGACAGCAATTCAGGGAATCAGGGATGATTTCCGGAATTTCTGTCGCTCAGATGGAACCAGCAACGGAATTTTTGGGGTGGATGGTTTTATTTCCAAGATTTCTGTCGCTAGGAGTTTGAGCGATCTGTTGAATTCGGCGACGGAACCTCACCAGATGAATACCGGTTAGCGTGTCCGTATCCCTACAGACTAGTGTCAACTGTGATTATGTGACATCCGTCTGATTGATTGGAGTTTTCTAGTGTCCGACGTTACGTTGTACGACCGCGATCCGAAGTACATCCCGCGCGTGGCCGCCGTGCATGACATGTGTGGCTATGGCAAGTGCTCGCTGACCGCCGCGATTCCGATTCTTTCGGCAGCCGGCTGCGATGTCTGCCCGGTGCCGACCGCCCTGTTCTCCGCACACACGAAGTACGCGGTGTTCACCTTCCATGACACCACGGATATCCTCTCCGGCTATCTGGATGCCTGGCAGAAAGAAGACGTTGAGCTTGACGGCGTGTACTCGGGATTCCTGGGCTCCCCCGATCAGGTGGCGATTATTCAGCGTCTCTACCGCGAATATCCGAATGCGCTACGTTTGGTCGACCCGGTGATGGGCGACGCCGGTGAAATGTATCCCACGTATACGCCGGAACTGTGCGAGGCGATGGGTGCGCTGGCCGACGGCGCCGATGTGCTGATGCCGAACCTGACTGAAGCGAGCATTCTGACCAAGCGCGACTACCCCGGTCAGGATATCGATGAAGCCACGGTTGACGAGCTGTTGGGCGCGCTGCTGGAGCTTGGCGCGAAGAACGTGGTGTTGAAGGGCATCGACCATGGCGACGGCAAGATCATCAACTATGTGGCCAGCGCCTCCACTGGTGTTACCAGCAAGATCGAACTGGCACATGACAAGCTGCCGTACATGATTCACGGCACGGGCGATGCATTCGCTTCCGCCCTGTGCGGTGCGGTGATGGCCGGTCGCGGACTGGCCGAGTCTGCTGAGATTGCCGGCGAGTTCGTGCGTCATGCAATGGAAAGCACGCGCAACCAACCTCACTTCGAGGATCGCGGCGTCAGCTTCGAGCTCAATCTCGGAGAACTCACCAATTTGGTGAAGTGACCCACTTTGGCTCCCGCTGGCGGGAGCTGTCAACGAAGTTGACTGAGGGTGGTCTACTATCTGCACGCACCACCCTCAGTCTAGCGGGAGCATCCCAATCTACCGATTCTTGAAGTACTTGAGCAGGTGGCTTTCCCGCGTGCTGAGTACGGCAACTAACGCCCCAACCAGCACACCAACCACTGCGCTAATCGGCACCCGAAGCAGCGTGTCGGTAAGCGCCATTGCCTCTGCATTCCCGTTCTCCAGCCGTACCCATGCCAGTAACAGGCTTGATATCAGTATGCCGGCAAGTGCCCACACCCTGAGTTCTAAATAGAAGCGCAACACCCGCTCTATGGTTGGAAGTGTTCAAGTTCATAACCAGAGAGAAAGTGTCGCGCTCGATATGAAAGCCTATTCCCACCTGTCGGCAGAGGAACGCATCCGGATCGACGAGTTGAGGAACCGCGAGGGGCTCGGGGTCCGCCAGATCGCCCTGAGGATCAGCCACGGCAAGCCCACCGTCAGCCGCGAACCGAGGCGCGGCCCGTGGCTCGCGTCCAACGAGAACGAGTCCTACCGCCCCTACCGGCCGAAACGGCTGAAGACGGACGCATCCGCCGCTACCTGCCCAAGAGGACCAGTCTCGACGACCTCACGGACGAGGACCTGCAGGCCATCGTCCAGGAGATCAACGACACCCCCATGAAGGTCCCGGACTGGGAAACGCCCAACGAGGCTTGGTACCGCAAACTCGGCAAGGTAATGTCGAAGACAAGCCACCCACAGACAAACGTTGCACTTACAAATAGGTAACGGGATCGCGAATGTCATCCGCTGGATGACATAGCGAAGCACATACTTTCTGAACTAATGGTGGATAACCGCACTTTCATCCACACGCTGTCCACAACACGCCAAGCCGCGTCATGGTATCCACATTTGCCGGTCGCCCTTGCGTCCCGATATCACCAACCCGCACAGTGGAATCATGAATGATGCAGCAACTTCCACGGAACACATCGCAGCCGCAATGGGCGACCGCAATTTGTCACCCAAGCAGTTCGGCGCTCTTGGCGAACGATATGCGGCTGTTTGGTTGGAGAAGAAAGGATGGACCACACTGAGCCATAACTGGCGTACTCGATACGGCGAACTGGATCTTGTGATGCTCAACGACGAGCACACTGTGGTGTTCGTCGAGGTGAAATCGCGCCGCACCATCCAGTACGGCTGCCCGCAGGAGGCCGTGACGCCGGCCAAGCAACAGAATCTCAGGAAAGCTGCTTGCGATTGGCTGCTTGATTGCCGCAACCGTATCTCGCACAAAGCCGTCAGATTCGATGTCATCACCATCGTGTTGCGCGTGGGTAGACCGCTGGTGCATCACATTGAAAACGCGTTTTAGCGAAAGGATCAAGCATGGCCATTGGCAGCGCCCTTTCGGTCGGTCTGATCGGACTCAAGGCCTTCATTGTCCAGGTACAGGCTTTCATCAGTCCCGGCCTGCCATATTTCAGCATCATTGGACTGCCAGATACCTCACTGTCCGAAGCGCGCGAGCGAGTGAAATCGGCATGTCAAGCCAGTGGTTTCTCATGGCCACAAACCCGTGTGACCGTGAATATGAGCCCCGCTTCCCTACCCAAACGCGGCTCATCACATGATTTGGCCATTGCCGCCAGCGTTCTCTGCGCAGCTGGAGCCATTGGCCACGATTGTCTGGAAGACACTATTGTGCTTGGCGAAGTGAATCTTGACGGTTCGGTACTGCCTATCCATGGATTACTGCCAATCATGTTGCATGCGCAGGAACGCGGCATCCGAAAAGTAATCATACCCTATCGCAATCTTGACGAGGCTTCGATGGTGGAAGACATGGATGCAATCGGCGTAAGACATGTGGGCGAGCTCATCGAGCTCATGGGAGGCAATGCCTCATATACAATCCCCGATCTGCAGCTCGCGGAGGATGCAAGTGCCTCCGAGCAAGCCGAAGTCAGTGAAAACGGATACGCAGACATGAATGAGGTGTTGGGCCAGGAACATGCCAAATGGACGCTGCAGGTAGCGGCCGCCGGAGGCCATAACCTCATCATGACCGGACCTCCCGGCACGGGAAAAACCATGTTGGCTTCACGATTACCCGGCATCATGTGCCCATTGGAAGATACCGAACAGCTGGAAGTCGCTTCGATTCGCTCGCTGTGCGGCACCTTATCGCAATATGGCATCACCGATGTGCCTCCGTTTGAAGCGCCGCATCATACCGCTTCCACAGCGTCACTGGTCGGCGGCGGCAGTGGCATCGCAGCACCGGGCGCGATAACCCGCGCTCACCGTGGCATTCTGTTTTTGGACGAAGCACCGGAGTTCAGCGCCCGGGCCTTGCAAACGTTGCGCGAACCATTGGAATCCGGCTATGTGGCTCTCTCCCGCTCCAAAGGAAGCACGTATTACCCAGCTGCATTCCAGCTGGTCATGGCGGCAAATCCTTGCCCATGCGGATATTATTACGGCACTGGCGAGCGCTGCAGGTGTCGGGAAAAAGATCGCATGAGGTATTTCTCCCGTTTATCGGGCCCGGTACTTGACCGAGTAGATATTCAGATGACAGTGCCGCCCGTCCCCCGCATCACCGTGCAGCATGAACCGCTCGGCGAATCCAGCGCCACAATTCGTGCACGCGTGATTCGTGCAAGAAACGCCGCCAAAGATAGGTTCCAGCAATTCGGGTGGACATGTAATGCTCAGGCATCCGGCACGTGGCTGCATGCGAACACCTCGCTCAAGGCGATGGAACTGGTCAATCGTGCCTTGTCCTCGCAGCAGCTGACGTTGCGTGGAGCTGATCGTGCCATGCGATTGGCCTGGACCCTCGCCGATCTGGCCGGCCGGATTTCCCCTACCGAACAGGATGTCCATCAAGGTATCGAAATGAGAACGAGAGTGTCATGAGTACCACCAATATGATTGCCGAGCCCGCTTCAGTTCACGGCTCCCCTCACACAATCGGAAAAGCCGAAGCGGCCGCACAGACCGTGCGCTCACGTATTATCGCCGCTCCTTCACTAGATGCCCTATACCGTGCCGCGCTCACGTTCTGCATCGATGGCGCGGATGCGATGATGTACGCCACACTCAAAGGAGCCGAACATGCTGAGGCATTATGGCAGGTCTTGTCACAGTGTCACCCTGACCGGCCTTCCGATGTTCGCCAGAAAGCACTGACCTGCATTGATCGCATGTTCATCAATGGTCTGACCCGCTGGGGTCGCAAACCCACACCCAGCGCGATGAACGCTTTTCGCAATGCCCTGTCCGGCTGGCATCAGCGGATGGACGCCCTGCCCTCGCAAGACATCGTTTCCTTGGCCGACTGGTTCACCATGGATGGCACACAATGGATTATCGGCCCGGGACACCCATGCTGGCCTGCGCAATTGACCGACCTATCCATCCGCTCCGACTGGGCACCTCCCTTATGCCTTTGGGTCAAAGGCGATCCGCGGGCCCTGACCAGCTGCGCAAAACCGGTGGGTATTGTCGGCTCCCGAGACGTCAACGAGTACGGACGGTATGTGGCCCATACGGTTGCCGAGCAAGCCGCGGTGGATGGTCATCTGGTAGTTTCAGGAGGCGCGATGGGCACGGACGCGGCCGCTCATTGGGGTGCTCTGAACGCTCTGCACGGCCGCAAACCAGGATGCGTGGGCAGAACCGTCGCCGTATTCGCCGGCGGACTGAACCATATGGGGCCAGCTCGCAATCGCACACTGTTTGAACGCATCGAATCGCAGGGAGGCGCGCTCATCAGCGAACTTTGTCCCGGCACCATTCCCGAGGCGCGCAGATTCCTGCTGCGCAACCGTATTATCGCGGCATTGTCTTCCACACTGGTTGTGGCACAGGCGAGATTGCGCTCAGGCGCACTGAATACTGCGGGCTGGGCCTGCGAGCTGATGCGCGAGGTGTATGCAGTGCCAGGAGACATCAATCAGCCATGCAATGCCGGCTGCAACAAAATGATTGGCGACCATCAGGCCACGATTCTATGCGCCGCCACCTCCACGAAAGACATCTGTCACAAGCGCCATCAGCCGATTATGGAACGATGCCCAGGCATGGCGGACAACGCACAGCGCGATGCCAGTGATCCAGCGCCTTCGTGTACGACCAAGGCGGTCCACAAGAAATCCGAGCAGCCTACGCTATCCCAGGCTGTCATCACGACTCCCTTGCCGTCTCGCACAGACTCCAAGGATTTCTCCTCATCCCACCACATGCCAGATTTGCGCGCCCAGGCATCGTTGCAGCCCGATGCGGAAGCGCAACAGACGATACAGGTCAGCACATTGTCGGAAGCGGAACGCTTGATGGTCGGCCTTATCCGCGAATGCCGTACGCATCGCCTCGCCATCACACCGGACACCCTGCTGCGCGCGGCCAGGAATAACGACCTCGAGGAAATACCGGATATCGCCACCGTACTGGAACTGCTCGGAGCGCTGGAACTGCGAGGAGCGATTCACCGGAAGACCGGAACAGTCACGCTCAGTTGTCGCCTCATCTGAATCATGGAGACGCCAGTCTTACACACCGCTAGAACAAGAATTGTCAGCACCCTCATGACACGATGACGGCGCTGTTCGGCGGGTGTGCAAGAATCGAATCCATGAGTCCGAAACGTTTGGAAGATATGTATGATGCAGTGATCGTCGGTGCCGGTGCGGCTGGTTTGTCGGCGGCATTGGGACTGCTGCGATCCCCCGAAATCGCCGAACTCAAGGAACAAGGCGTGGACCCGAAGATCCTTGTGGTCTCCAAACTACAGCCGCTGCGTTCGCACACCGGTTCGGCTGAAGGAGGCATTGCCGCAAGCCTGGGCAATGTGGAGTCCGATGACTGGCATTGGCATTACTACGACACCATCAAGGGCGGCGACTGGCTTGTTGATCAGGACGCGGCCAAGCTGCTCGCCGAGTATGCGCCGCAGACCGTAATCAATCTGGAGCGTCAGGGCGTGGCCTTCTCCCGTACCGAGGACGGGCATATCGCACAGCGCCGATTCGGCGGCCATACGCGCGAGTTCGGTGGAGCCCCGGTCAAGCGCGCCGCCTATGCGGCCGACCGTATCGGCCACCAGATTCTGCACGCCTTGTGGCAGCAGTGTGTGGCCGCCGGCGTTGAGTTTGCCGAAGAATGGTATGTGACCGATCTGGTGCTCGCCGATGATGGCAAGCAGGCGGCCGGTATTGTGGCTTTTGATACGCATACGGGCAAGATTCAGGCCATTCACGCGCGCAATGTGCTGCTGGCCACCGGAGGCGCGGGCCGACTGTTCCACACCACGTCGAACTCTTGGGACTTGACCGGCGACGGCATGGCGCTGACCCTAGCTGCCGGCCTGCAGCTTGAAGACATCGAATTCGTGCAGTTCCACCCCACCGGTCTCGCGCACACCGGCATCCTGCTTTCCGAAGCGGCACGCGCCGAGGGCGGCATCCTGCGCAATGCCGACGGCGAGCCGTTCATGGAACGTTATGCTCCAGAGCATAAGGATCTGGCCGCGCGCGACGTGGTCTCCCGCTCCATCATGGCGGAGATCGACGCCGGCCGCGGCGTTGCCGACCCGAAGGATCCGGATGGTCCGAAGGACTGCGTCTGGCTGGATATGACCGGCATCGACCCTGAACGTATGAAGGAAGTGCTGCCGCAGGTGGTCGAAACCATCGAACAGTACGCGAACCTCGATCCGGCCAAAGACCTGGTGCCCATCAAGCCCACCGCGCACTACACGATGGGCGGCATCCCCATCACCACCAATGGCGAGGTGTACCGTTGGACGGACGATGCCGTGCAAATCGTCGATGGCTTGTTCGCCGCTGGCGAATGCTCCTGCGTTTCCGTACACGGCGCAAATCGCTTGGGCGGCAATTCGCTGCTTGACGCATGTCTGTTCGGCACGCGCGCCGGCCAAACCATGGCCACGCGTATCGCCGAGAATCCGGTCGACTCCCCCATGGCCGATGATTCGGCCGATGACATGTTGACGACGGCCGCCGATCATGCCGCCGAATCCCGTAAGTCCGAACTTGACGAGCTGCTCGCCGGCCAAGCCGATGATGTCAATGAGGGTTCCACGGCCAATCCTTATCAGCTCATGGCCCAACTTGGATCAGTGATGGAACAGGCTCTGGCTGTACGCTGCACCGCTCAGACCATCGATACGGCTCTGGCCCAGCTCAACAGCGACATCAAGCCGGTTTCCGATATCTTACGGGCACATGACAAAACCGCCGCCTTCAACCAAGAGGTCACCGCCATCTGGGAGGTCCGGCATTTGATTGAGCTGGCCGAGGCCATGTTGCACGCTTCCGAGTCTCGTCAGGAATCTCGTGGGTCCCTGCAGCGTCTTGATTTCCCCGAACGCGATGATGAGCATTTCCTCGCTCACTCGTTGGTCGCCGATGCCGGCCCGGTGAGCTTCAAGCCGGTGCATATCACCGACTACCCGCCCAAGAAGCGTGAATACTAAGCCGCCCAGGGCTTGTGACACAATAGATTGTCGAATAATCGAACTGATATCCACGGTTTCTGGAGGCAGAACATGGTTGAGGCGAACAACACGACGGTTACCCTGCAGGTGCATCGTTTCACGCCGCGCCCCGAGCGCGCCGAACGTGCACGCGGCGGCAGCCCGTTCGCCAAGAAAAGCTCCCCGTTCGGTGGCGGCTCGGATTCAGCGGCACGCCGCCGCCCGCGTGGCAAGCAGTGGGTGCAGGAATACACCATTCCCGCGCGTCCATCGGACACCGTGCTCGACTGTCTGCTGACCATTAAACGCACTATCGACCCGACGCTGGCCTTCCGCTATTCATGCGGTCACGGCATGTGCGGCTCTGATGCCGCAGCCATCAACGGCACACCCACTCTGCTGTGTACGGCCACCGTCCGCGACTGGGCCAAGCAGCCTAGTACAGCTCCGGAAGTCGATGATGAGGGATTCCGACGCACCGGCGACGAAACCGCTAACGAACCCGACGTTCCCGCCGAAAACGTCAAAAACAACATCCCTGAAGGTTCTCTGGGTGTTATCGAACTGGCTTCCTTGCCTGGATTCCCGCCGCAACGTGATCTCATCGCCGACATCGACCCGATGCTCAACCAGATTCGTAAACTCACCCCGTATCTTCAGGCTGATGGCGTGCTTGCCACCACCGCCGAAGGCAAAGTGGACGTTTTCGAATACCTGCAGAACCCCGAACAGCTCGCCAAGTATGAGACGCTGAGCAATTGCATCGCCTGCGGTGTGTGCGAGGGTGCCTGCCCGGTATACGCCGGCGGCGATGCATTCGTTGGCCCGGCCGCATTGATCTGGGCTTCCCGCTTCATCAACGATTCACGTGATACCAAGGCCATGGATCGCATGGATGCCATTGATACCGCTGACGGTGTGGCCGGATGCCAATCGGTGCGTGCCTGCTCCCGCCACTGCCCGCGCGGTATCGATGTGGGCGAGGAAATGTGGCAGATCGTGGCCAAAGTCCGCGAGCGCTGAATCATTGCCGGGTAGATACCGGAAAGTCATAGTCTGAGAGAACGAATATCGAAGGAACGGTTATGGACAGAACACAGTACACGAATCTCGCCAAGGCATGGGAATTCACCGAAGAACATGCTCGCGAACTTGAACCGTCCACACTGGCTGATGCCCGTACCGCCGCCGACGAATCCGGACAACTGCAAGGTCCAGCCGCACAAGCCCGATTCCTGGGCCTGCTGGTCCGTTTGACCGGGACCTCCTCGGTAATCGCCGTGGGCACCGGCTCCTTGGTGGAGACTCTGCAACTCGCCTATGCCTTGGACAACAAGGGACAGTTGACCGCCGTCGATTCCACCGCACAGGGCATCACACTGATTCGCAAGGCGTTTGCCGAACTGCAGGACGAGACCGCTACCACGCTTCGTGCGGTGAATGCCCCGGCCAGTGTGTTTCTGCCCAGGCTCAATGCCAATGATTACGATTTGATTGTGGTGGCCGGCGATGCGGAGAATTATGCCGCCACATTCGCCCAGGCGTCCCGCCTGCTACGTGATCATGGTGCCATCGTATTCACGGACGCATTGGCTTTGGATACGGAGCAGGGCGGTGTGATCAACCCGGCCGACCGCAGCGGCAAGGCCACGGCCATGCGCGAGCTCATCACTACCGTCGAGCAGGATGAGGAATTTGAATCCACACTTACTCCGGATGGTACCGGACTGCTCATCGCATACAAGAAGTAATATTTCTTGGCTTCCCTTGACGGAGGGGAGCCAAATGCCCTCAGACAACCATACTCGTGGCCACGTCCACGGCTTCGTCGGCATCGTCAGTCACGGTAACCAGCTTGGGATCTATCTTCGAAATCATGCCACGCTCGGCGACCGGCCCATCCAACCAGTCGAATAGCCCCTGCCAATAATCCTTGCCGTACAACACCACCGGAATGTTCGCCACCTTGTGGGTCTGAACCAGGGTCAACAGCTCGAACATCTCATCCAACGTGCCGAACCCTCCCGGGCAGACGATCACACCGGAGGAATACTTGACGAACATCGTCTTCCTGACAAAGAAGTACCGGAAGCTCATGCCAAGGTTCACCCACTGGTTCAGCCCCTGTTCAAACGGAAGTTCGATGCCGAGCCCCACCGACTTGCCGCCCGCCAATGCCGCTCCCCTGTTCGCGGCTTCCATAATGCCCGGCCCGCCACCAGTGATGACGGCGATATTGCGCTTGGCGATCTGGCTGCCCATGCGACGAGCCGCCTTGTAGTCCGATTCGGTGCGTTGTGTGCGCGCGGAGCCGAAAATCGATACCGCAGGCCCCAGCTCGGCAAGCGCACCGAAGCCATCCACGAATTCGGATTGGATGCGCAGCACACGCCACGGATCCATATGCAGCCAATCGGTATCCTGATCCGGCTTGAGCAGGTTCGCGGTGGTGTTGTCCGAAGGAATCATCTGGCCGCGCAGAATCACCGGGCCTCGATGATAGGTGTCCCCCAGCGGCGCGGCGTCCTCCAAATCAACCGGATTCATCGGAATTTGTGCGACTTGAATGTTGGCTTGTTCTTCGGCAATTGTTCCGACGTTCGGATTCCCGTCAACACCGGTGTTTGTCGGCTGCTTTATACCGGATGCTTTTTTGCCATCGGCCTTTTGGGATTTTTTCTGCTTCTTCGCCATTTGGTACCTCCATGGGCTCTAGCAGTATCCTAGGCAGATTAACGACGGAAGTCGATTTCAACGCTTTCCGTGCCGTCCGCAAGGGTGATGGAATGCTCCGCCAGCTCGTCGGAATGCGTATTGACGTCGGACTCGGCGTCAGCCTCAGCAGCTGCAACGGCCACAGCCTGTTCAAATCGCTTGGATTGGCGGCTCAACAATACGCCGGAAATCGCGGCGGCGATCAGCGAGGCCACCAGCACACCGAATCGGGCTTCGGCGGACAGCTCCTGGTTCGTATAGGCCAGAGAGGCGATGAGGAACGACACCGTAAAACCGATTCCACAGGCGACGGCAGCGGGAATCATATCGCGAACGCGTAGCCCCTTGGCCATCTTGAGCCCTCCGACATGTGTGGCCAGCCAAGCGGTGATGATGATACCCAACGGCTTGCCGACCACCAGCGCCACAATCAGGGCGATGACCAGTGGCGAGAGCAGCAACAGCGGACTCAAGGATTCAAAATGCACGCCGGTGGCGAACAAGGCGAAAATCGGCAAAGCCAGCAGAGCGGAAAACGGCTTGAGCTTGTCCGCATATCGTTCGGCGCGCGGTGCGTATTCACCGTGCATCACACGTGCCGGGGTCAGCAAACCAACCAATACACCGGCCAACGTGGGATGGATGCCGGCTTCAAACATCATGATCCAGGCAAGGATGCCGACCACGCCCACCGCGATCCATGGCACTTTCTTAAGACGAACCAAATGTGCCCATACCACGGCACACACGGCGATGCCAATGAACCAGTACCAAGCATTGACCGAGGAGAAGAACACCGCTATCAAGATGATGGCCAGCAAATCGTCGACCGTGGCCAAAGTCATCAGGAATGCGCGGATCGAACCGGGCAGCGCCTTGGCAAACAGTGCGAGCACCGCCAACGAGAACGCGATATCCGTGGCTGTGGGCACCGCCCAGCCGTGGGACATCTCGGCGAACGGGATGCTGCTGCCAGTGGTGGCCAGGATCAATGAGCCAGGCTCCCCCGGGCCGAACTGCGAAAACAGTGCAGTGGTGGCCAGAAACAGGATGGGCGGGGTGATCATGCCCCCAACGGCACACAGCATCGGCACAGCGGCCGCCTTGGGATTAGCGAGCGAGCCGGTGGTGAGCTCCTGCTTCAGTTCGAGGCCAACAGTCAGGAAGAAGATAGTGAGCAAACCGTCCTGAGCCCAATGGCCGATCGGCAGATCAAGATTGGTATGCGGAATGAACACATGCGTTTCCGCTACGGCCTCAAATGCATGCGCGGTGAGGGGAAGATTCGCCAGAACCAGACCGGCAAGGGCAAAACCGAGCATAATCAGTCCAGATATGCGATCAGAGGCGGCTATCCGCCTGATCATGGGCCAAATGCCTCGTTTTGCGCCGGTGGTTGTGGCCATCGCGTCTCCTCGCTCGATAATGAATGATCTGCTGCTATGGTACGGAATATCTCAGGACGTTCAGCCCGGGGCGTACCCCCCTACTGACGGTCAGCCAGAGCGGTCTCGATGTTGGCAAGCACCTGTTCAAGCAGCCTGGTCGGACAGGCAAGGTTGACACGCTCGAAGAAGTTTCCAGATTCGCCGAACATCGAGCCTTCATCAAACCACACACGGGCCTCATTGCGCAGAAAATCGCAAAGTTCTTCAGGAGTATCGAAGCCCAGGCCTCGGCAATCGAGCCAAGCCAAGTAAGTGCCTTCCGGTTCAATCAGACGAATGCCGCTTACACGTGCAGTGAAGTCGCGGATGAGCCCGAGATTGCGTTCCAGCACTTCCATCAGTGCGTCCAGCCACGGTTCGGCATGGTTGTAGGCGGCTTGGCATGCGACCATACCGAAATGGTTGACGGTCAGGCCGCCGATATTATCCGCCGCCGCATCGTAACGACGCTTGAGATGCGGGTTCGGGATGATGGTGTTGGAGCACAACAGACCAGCCAGATTGAAGGTTTTGGTAGGCGCGGTGAATTCAAAGACGATATTCGCGTACTCAGCCCCCAACGTGGAGAACATGGTGACCTTATGTCCAGGATAGGAAAAGTCGGCGTGAATCTCGTCGCACAGCAGACGCACACGGCGTTTGATACAGATATCGCCAATGCGCCGCAGTTCTTCAGGCGTCCAGACACGGCCCACCGGGTTGTGCGGATTGCACAGAATCATGGCCGTGCAGCGAGGATCGGCGGCCTTGGATTCGAGATCATCAAAATCAATGCCATAGTGGCCGTTCTCGTCCAGTACCAGCTCGTTGTCGAGAATGGTCAAACCATTGTGCTCGGCGGCAAAGGTGAACGGGTAATAGACAGGCCGCTGGATAATGACCTTATCTCCCGGTCGGGTGACGGATCGCAGGGCCGTGTTGACGGCAGGCATCACGCCGTCGGACAGGCTCACCCATGAAGGGTCGATATGGAAATTATGACGATGCTCCATCCAATTGAGAAAAGCTGTGAAGTAGTCTTCAGTGGCGTAATCGTAACCGAATACGTCATGGGTGGCAGATTGGATGAGAGCCTCGACTACTTCAGGAGCCGGTTTGAATTCCATGTCTGCCACGGACAAGGGCACCACATCTTTGCCGTCCTCACCCATCTGTTCCACGACCTCATGCCATTTGGCGGACGAAGAGCCATGACGCTCAAGAATCGTATCGAAATCGTAAGGGGCATGCTGTGCCAGAATCACTGTTTCTCCTTCTTCACTACCGGCGAAAACAAACCTGACCCATCGTAAAGGAGGTATGTAACGAGAATTGGAAAAGCCTCGAAGGCATTTCGCTTCCGAGGCTTTATCGTGCGCCAGACAGGATTCGAACCTGCGACCTGCTGATCCGTAGTCAGCTGCTCTAATCCGCTGGGCTACTGGCGCATACCACCGTTGTCCCCGTGGTTCGGGAGTGCGCCAGACAGGATTCGAACCTGCGACCTGCTGATCCGTAGTCAGCTGCTCTAATCCGCTGGGCTACTGGCGCATATTGTCTTTCAGACAACTCGATACATATTACTCAAGGTTCGTGTTTGTGCAACCCATTGGTTACTCGGCGTGTCACAGGAACAGCGAGTCACAGTATCCGACAATCATGCTGTACGACGACGCTCCGCGGATTCCTGGATGACCGTTTCACGCAGCAGTTTCGGCGCACTGGTGCCTTCCACGGATGCCTTGTCGACAACCACCTGCTTGACATCCTCAAGACTGGGCAGCTGGAACATCGTGTCTTGCAGGGTGCGTTCGATAATCGAACGCAGACCTCGTGCGCCAATCCCCTGCTTGATAGCCGTATCGGCAATCGCTTGGACGGCCTGGTCGGTGAACTCCAGATCAACGCCGTCGACGGCAAACAGTTTGCGGTACTGCTTAATCAGCGCATTGGCCGGCTGCGTAAGAATCTCCGTCAAATCATCCACCGTCAGCTCCTTGAGCACGCTGGTGACCGGCAGTCGACCGATGAATTCAGGCAGCAGACCGAATTCGGCTAAATCATCGGCATTGACTTGCTTAAGCAGCTCCTCGTCTTTCAGGTCGGCGTCATGCCAATTGGCTCCAAAACCGGTTTCCCGGCGGCCCAGACGCTTGCGCACGATGTCCGTCAATCCTACGAATGCGCCGCCACAGATGAACAGGATGCCACACGTATCCATCTGCACTGTGTCCTGCTCTTTGTGCTTGCGAGTGCCTTCCAGTGGCACGGAAGCAATAGTGCCTTCAAGGATTTTCAATAGTGCCTGCTGCACTCCCTCACCGGATACGTCACGGGTAATCGAGGTGTTCTCGCCGGATTTGCGGGCGATTTTATCGATTTCGTCAATATAGATAATGCCGTGCTGGGCTCGGCTGACATCGCCGTCCGCGGCCTGCAGCAGACGCTGGAGCACGGTCTCCACGTCATCGCCCACGTAGCCGGCTTCGGTGAGCGTGGTGGCATCGGTGATGACGAACGGCACGTTCATCACACGGGCCAGTGACTGGGCAAGATAGGTTTTGCCCACACCGGTGGGCCCCAGCAACAGAATGTTCGACTTGGCGACTTCCACATCCGATAGCGGATCATTAGCCCGCTGAGACTTGCGGGCTCGCCCGGCTGATTGGAGCGCGGCATTGCCGTTCGCGCCGTCAAGTTGTTCGGCGGATTCCTGCAACTCCATATTGACGCGCTTGTAATGGTTGTACACGGCCACGGAAAGCGCCCGTTTGGCTTCTTCCTGACCGATGACATATCGATTGAGATAATCGAAAATCTGCGTTGGTTTGGGCAGGCTCAGCGAGTTGACTTCGGCGTCTTTGCTACGCTCCTCGGAGATGATATCCACGCATAGGGCAATGCATTCGTCGCAGATGGAGGCATTGGGACCGGCCACCAGTTTGCGAACCTGACGCTCGGTTTTGCCGCAGAACGTGCAGCGGGGAATGTCCTCGTTGTAGCTCACCACACGCCCCATGAGATCTCCTTTGCCGATGAATACCGCACTGCCTGCTGTGCTTGTCTGTATGTTTACACGACGCACACATTGCCGTCGCCTTTCAACACAATACCCCCGGTCAGACCGACCGAGGGTATTGCAATGCCTAGTGTCCGGACGAATACCACTATTCGTCCACATGTTTGAGACCGTTACTGGCGGTGAGCCAGCACTTCGTCCACGATGCCGTAATCCTTGGCTTCGTCGGCGGTCAGGAAGGTGTCCACCTCGATGTCGCGGCGAATCTTCTCCACGTCCTGACCGGTGTGCTTGGCGAGGGTTTCCTCCAGCCATTCGCGCATGCGGAGCATTTCCTTGGCCTGGATTTCAATCTCCGTGGCCTTGCCGAAGCCCTGATCGATGGCCGGCTGGTGGATGAGCACACGGGCGTTCGGCAGCATCAGACGCTTGCCCTTGGTGCCGGAAGCCAGCAGAATCGCCGCTGCGGAGGCGGCCTGACCGAGGCATACGGTCTGCACATCGGGCTTGATGTACTGCATGGTGTCGTAGATGGCGGTCATGGCCGTCATCGAACCGCCGGGCGAGTTGATGTACATCATCACATCGCGGTTTGGATCCTGGGATTCCAAGACCAGCAGCTGGGCCATCACATCGTCGGCGGAGGCGTCATCCACCTGCACGCCGAGGAAGATGATGCGATCCTCGAACAGGCGGGAGTAGGCGTCCTGGGTCTTCATGCCGTACGGGGTCTTCTCCACAAACTGCGGCATGATGTAGCGGTTGGTTGGGGCCGCGGCCGGCATGAAGCCGGCTACACCCTGGCGGCCGGCCAGTCGGTCGGCGCGGGCGGCAAACTTTGCTTCTTCACTTGCCATAAGTCTCACTCCCCCTGCTGGTTGTTGCCGATGGTGTCCGGCGTGGTCACGAGCTTATCCACGAAGCCATAATCGAGGGCTTCCTGAGCGGTGAACCAGTGATCGTATTCGTTGTCGCGGTAGATTTCCTCGACGGTATGGCCGGTCTGTTCGGCGGTCAGCTCGCTCATGGTCTTCTTCATGTCCATGATGAGCTCGGCGTTGATGCGCACGTCGGTGGCGGTGCCGCCAATGCCGCCGGAGGGCTGGTGCATGAGTACACGGGCGTGCGAGGTCAGGTAACGCTTGCCCTTGGTGCCGGAACTCAGCAGGAACTGGCCCATGGAGGCGCACATGCCCAGACCCACGGTCGCCACGTCGGGCTCGATGAGCTGCATGGTGTCGTAGATGGCCATACCGGCGGTGATGGAGCCGCCCGGCGAATTGATGTACAGCCAGATATCCTTCTTCGGGTCTTCGGCAGCCAGCATCAGCAGCTGGGCGCAGATGCGGTTGGCCATATCGTCCTTGACCTCTTCACCCATCCAGATGATGCGGTCTTTGAGCAGACGGTTGAAAATCGGGTCGACGGGGCCGGCCGAGACGTCATCGCCCGCCATGACCGGCAAGGTCGCAAAGGCATTGCTCACCTTGATTCTCCTTCTAAATTACTCGAACATTGTTCAGACTACCGCCTTGAAGCGACTGAAGACGGCTTTTCACGTGCTTTTTGGCGGCCAGCGTAGGATATCTCTCCCTCCGTCTCGACTTCGTCGAGCCACCTCCCTCGTCAGAGGGAGGTTATTCGAGAGTATCGAGGACGTCGTCGATGAGCAGGCGAGTCTGGGCCGAATCGTCTTTGAGGCGGGGGAACCGGCGCATTGCATTGGCTGGACTAGCCCCGGCGGCACGGGCCACATTCGACTTGCTGGCACCGCGCGAGACGGCCTTTTCCGCGAGTCTGTCAACCAGTGAGTCCGCGACTTGTCTCATCTGTTCGGCCACCCACAACTGGGCCATGTCCGTAGGCAAATCATAGTCTTCAGCCACACCGCTGGCGGCCTCCTGGATGGCGGCCCACAACACCATAAACGGCTTGCGGTAATAGTCGATCTGCTCAGACAATGGCTCGGCAGCAAGCGATTCCAGCGCCGCACGAATCTCAGTGTTTTCAGACATAGCTTATTCTTTCCGCTCCCGCCAGCGGGAGCCAAAACAACTTCCTACTTACGACGGCTCAACATCCACTTCGACACCAGTGACGATGCGGCCACGGCCAACCCGACCGGCATGAAGAACACACTGGGCGCTTCGGTCAGTTCCATCACCAAACACATGGCCATCAACGGCGCTTGCTGCGATGCCGAAAGCAATGCGGCGGCACCAATCAGCGCACAAGCAGTCACCGAGTCAGCCGGGAACAACAGTATCCAAATGAGCCCCAGCATTGCACCCAGCGTGGATCCCAACGCGATGCCCGGCTGCAATACGCCGCCTGAGGCACCCGAACGAATGGTCATTAGCGTAACCAGCGCTTTGGCAACAAACGTCAGCGCAAGCACACCCAGCAGCATGGCGATATTCGATTGAGACAACTGGAAACCGGCATTAACCGCCGTAGAAGCCGAACCGGAAACGTTGCCGCCGCCCGCCAACAGATTCCAAGGCGAGGCCGCCGCCGAAGAAGCCGATTGCGATGCGCCGGCAGCGGCAGAGCCCTCCGGCACGAATGTACTGAAACCAAGCTGCGCCGCAGCGCGCCCGTTGCCCATCACCTGCGGAACAACAATCGCCGCCAATCCAGTCACCAGACCAGCCAATGGCATCTGCCACAAAATATGCTTGTCATGCGATTGATGGGATTCCGCCCATTGCGAGCCTTTGCGAAACCATGCGCCAGCCACACCGCACGCTGCGCCGCACAGCACCGCAAACAGCATCAGGGTAGGCGTGGATTGCGGTTGCATGACGGTGATGTCATAGAACGTGTGATGGCCCTTAATCGACGCCGCCACGAACGCGGCAATCGCGGACATGCCCAAACCGAAAGCGACCTTCTCAAGGGTCACGTCCACCAGCAGAATCTCCACGGCGAAGAACATGCCGGCAAGAGGGGCATTGTAGACGCCGCCCAAGCCGGCACCTGCCGCCACTGCTACCACCATACGGCGGTCAATGCCGTCGGCCCCTTCGATATGGAACAGGTCGCAGAAACGTTGCGCCAACATGGCGCCGAGTTCACGAGGAGCGACTTCTCGTCCAATGGACGCGCCCGAACCGACGATACCGATCTGCAGCACCACATGCACCAAGGTCTGCCATACAGGCATCCGCTCCCCCGCCACGGCTTTTTTGACCGATGGCACCTTGGTGGTCTTGTTACGCAGGAAATACCAGATAACGCCGGCTACGGCGAGACCGATGGTCACCGAAATCGCACGGCGTACAGCGGGCACACCGAATGGACCGGGCAATTCCGAACCCTCGACATAGCCGAGCATCACGTGCTCGACGCCGTAGAGCAGCAGCGTCAGCAGACCTGCGCCCGCGCCGATGATCACGCCAAGGATGATGGTTGTCGCTGCAAGCCAGCCAAGACGTTTGGCGGTAACTACTGGTTGCATGTCGACCTCCGCACTTTATGCAACGAGTATGCCCTTGGGAACTCCCCTCAGTCTCGCTACGCTCGACAGCTCCCCTCAAGGAGGGGAGCCAATGGAACAATACTTCTTTAAGAATAGAAAGAGCCCGGAACCATGAAACACGGTTCTGGGCTTAACAGTTACGCTAACGCAAGCAAGCTAGGCTCACTCAGCGTCCTTGTCCTTGGAGGACAGCTCGTCAGCCACGGCAGCGGCGGCGGAAGCGGCCTCGACGGACTCGGACTCCTCTTCCTCAGCGGCTTCACCGAGGAAGTTGGAGAGGTCGACAGCCTCGCCATCGGCGGTGAACTTGACGGCGCGCATGCCGGCGAGCAGGCCCTTGGAACGTCCGACTTCCTGCACGGCGGAGCCGAGCTGGCCGTTCTTGATGATGGCCTGAATGAAGTTGTTCGGATCCATGCCGTACTGCTGGGCGATGGAAGCGAGGAAGTTGAACACGTCGGACTGGGAGACCTGGACGTCCAGCTTCTCAGCCAGAGCGTCGAGCACCATCTGGTCGCGCAGTTCCTTCTCGACGGTTTCCTCGGCCTGAGCCTTCTGCTCCTTGGTGGCCTTCTCCGGATCCGGGGTCATGCCCTTGAGCTGCTCGGCGACCATGTTGGCCTTGACGCCCTTCGGCACCGGAATCTCGAGGCCTTCCTGCAGCTTGGCGATGAAGGCATCGCGAGCCTCGGTGGCCTGACGGCCTTCGGCGTCCTGAGCGGCGGCCTTGCGGATGTCGGCCTTGAGCTCGTCCAGGGTGTCGAACTCGGAAGCTTCGGAAGCGAACTCGTCGTCCAGCTCCGGCAGCTCCTCAGCCTTAACGGAGTTGACCTTGACCTTCACAGTGGCCTTCTGACCTTCGTGGTCGCCGGCTTCCAACGTGCCTTCGAAGGTGGTCTCCTCGCCGGCGGACAGGCCATCAAGAGCCTCATCCAGACCGTCGAGCATGGTGTTGGAGCCGAGCTCGTAGCTCACGCCTTCCTGGGAGTCAACGGTCTCGCCGTCGATCTCGGCAGTCAGGTCGATGTTGGCAAAGTCACCCTTGGTGGCCGGACGATCCACGCCGACCAGAGTGCCGAAGCGCTGGCGCAGCGCCTCAAGGCGCTTGTCGACGTCCTCATCCTTGACTTCCGGCTTGGCGATGGCGATCTCGAGGCCATCGATTTCCGGCAGCTCGATGTCGGGGCGACGCTCGACGGTCGCGGTGAACTTCAGCTTGGTGTCGTCGTTGGCGGCCTGCGGCACGTCCTGCACGTCGAACTCCGGCTGAGCCATCGGGCGAATCTTCTTCTCGTCCAGAGCCTTGGAGTAGAGCTCCGGCACGGCGTCGTTCACGGCCTCGCCGGCGACGGCAGCGAAACCGATACGCTGATCGATGATCTTGCCGGGAACGTGGCCCTTACGGAAGCCGGGGACGTTCACCTGCTTGGCGATTTCCTTGCGGGCCGCATCCAGATACGGGTTGAGCTCTTCCGGTTCAACAGTGACGGTGAGCTTCACCTTGGTGGGCTCGAGGTTACGAACGCTGATCTTCACGCTAATGACTCCTCAAAAGTCGTATTTTCTTACAGTTCTGCCGTAAGGCAACCTCTACATAATAACGCCACTTACGGACGGTGCAATGAGTTTCACCTGCCAGTTTCTTGCGCCCTGCGCGATCAGGAACTCCTCGACGTCCACTTCGGCCGGATTCTCCACCCAGCATAGGTTGCGCAGAATCTGCGGCTTGATAATCATCTCGGCCGGCGTACGCGTATCTTCGGCTATCGAAGTGATCACGCGACGGACCCTTTGCAGTCGGTCATATCGGTCGGGGTGCCTTTGCTGCCAGAGTCGCATCGAACGCGGTGCATTCACTATGCCGTTCTCGTCCGGCGCGGGTGCCGGCATACTCGGCCATTGGGAGGGGCGCAGCGCCATGGCCCGATCAATGGCCTCTTTCCAAACCTTGGGTTTGACGGCACGCTGGATTGGGGCATAACGTTCAAACATCTTGTCTTGCTCGGTGCCGGTGCGAATGCGCACACGTTCATTGAGCGAACGCAAAGCCCGAAACTGGGCGGCATTATGCGGCTTGCGCGTCGCAGCCTCAATAATCGAGGAATCAGACAACAGCAGGCTGGGGGCAATGTCATGCTGCCGGGCCAGTTTGTCCCGCTCCTGCCACAGAGACTTGGCGATGGCCAATCCCTGCGGATCACGGCTCAGCTGGGTGATGCGGGAAATGCGCAGCCACGGAACCGGATGGGGTTTGCGAGGGGCGAGTCCTTCGGACAGTGCATGGGTAAATTCCTCTTCAGCCCACTCGTCCTTGCCGGCGGCTCTCAGATCACGGCGCATCAGGTTTTCGAGCTCGATCAGCACTTCCACGTCAAGCGCCGCATAGTTGCGCCAGTCTCGTGGCAGCGGGCGGTAGGACCAGTCAGCCGCAGAATGTTCCTTGGCCAAAGTGATGCCAAGATAATGTTCAGTGACGGCGGCTAATCCGAATCGATGCAAACCGAGCAGACGCGCGGCGATCTCCGTGTCGAACAGCGCCTTCGGCTGAAGTCCCAGATCAGCGAATCCCGGCAAATCCATCAGGGAATCATGCAAAATCCAAGTGGCATCGCCCACGGCATCATTGAATTCGTTCCAGTCGGCACCAGATTGGGTCAAGGCGATGGGGTCGAGCAATGCGATGCCCGCACCTTCTCGTTTGCATTGAATCAGCCAATCCTCGTGGCCATAACGGAATCCAGATGCGCGTTCGGCATCGGCGGCCAAGGAGCCAGAAGCATCAGCCAACGCTTCGCAGACGTGATGATAGCCTTCAATCGTCGAGGTAACATCCGGCACTCCCCCGCGCGGCTCTTTCAGTAACCGTGGTTCGGTGTCATGGACGTCACTCAACTGGCGTCATCCTCCTCACGACGGGTAGTTGATCTGATGAATGCGGCCCACGAGTTCACTTGTGCGCCGGCGTCCATAGTACCGTCTGGCCCGGTCCCGTCAAGTGGCGTCCATGAGACACGTATCTCGCAACCGGCGCTGGTGCTGCCGGCCATCAGGCCGAATGTGGTGTTCTGGGTGACGGTGACCGTTCCGGAAATCGAGTCCGGTTCGACTTCGCCAAGATAATCGCACATATCTTCCCAATACATGCCCGGGGCGAGAGAGTCGTTTTCGGAAGGTTCCAACGGCAGGCGCGCGAACGCCACGCATCGCCAATTGGAATTCCAATCAGGGCGCAGCTCGTGCGAATACAACGTCATTACCCATCCGGTGGCAACATGCGGCTCGGAAACACTGTCGGCGGCAAAGGGATGGCTATCCATCCGCTCGCCTGCTTCAAGTTCCACGCCAATGCCATAGTCGGCAAGGGTGGAAGGAACGGGAATTTCCCGATAGCGCACGTCATACAGGCGCTTCATGGCGCTCACGGATTCAACGGCCGCCCATACATCATCCGGTACGCCCTGCGGGCGTTCGGGGTGCCCCTCATTGGGCTCACCCGTAGGGAATGCGTAAATATCGGCCATATCTCTAGGGTATGGGCGTTTTGGCGCAATCGCGGTATAACGCGCGGCGTGGCGCGAGTTTTAGCCACTTTTAAGGGGAATTTTATGTCCCCTAAGTCGGCTCCCTTCGACAGCTCTCCTCAGAGAGAGGAGCCAGAGAGATGTAACTTGGCTCCCCTCTCTGAGGAGAGCTTCATCGAGATTTAGTACACAGTGAAGCCATGATCTTTGAATTGCTTGGCCACACGTTCGCGAGTAGCGGCGTTGGGCCCCTTCTGGTTCTCCAACGGATATGGGATGCGCAGCTCATGCCACTTCGGGCGGCCGAGCTGATGGAAGCCCAACACGTCGATATGTTCGACGGAATCACCGAAGGTCTCGCAGATCTTGGCTACGTTCTCCACGTTTTCCTCGGAGTCGGTCAGTCCCGGCACCAGCACGAATCGCACCCAAATCTTCTTGCCGGCCTTGGCGAGCCTCTGGCCGAAATCGATGGTGGGCTGCAACGTGCCGCCGGTCACCTTGTGATAAGTCTCCTCGTCGCCGGACTTGACATCGAGTAGACACAGGTCGATGTCCTCGAGCATCTCGTCAGTGTAGTTGGTGTTGAGGAAGCCGGATGTATCGAGGCAGGTATGTACGCCCATCTCCTTGGCCGCGTGGAACACACGCGAGACGAAGGCGGGCTGCATCATGGATTCGCCGCCGGAGAATGTGATGCCGCCATGCGTGGCCTTGAACAGGTCCTTGTAGCGGTCGACCTTCTTGATCATGGCATCGAGATAGACGGGCTTGCCGTCACGCATCTTCCAGGTGTCAGGGTTCTGGCAGTACTGGCAGCGCAGCGGGCAGCCGGACATGAACACGGTCATGCGGGTGCCCGGACCGTCCACGGAAGTGTTGATATCCCAGGAGTGCACGAAGCCGATATCGCCGGATTTGAGGGCGGAGAGGCGGTCACGTCGGTCGAGTCCGATTGGGGATTCAAAGCCGGAAAGGCCGCCCATCAAAGTCTGTGAGGCATAGGTCTTCGATTCCTTGAGCATATGCCTGGTAGTGGTGCGGAACGTGGGTGTTGCAGGCATCGTCGTCCTCCTGTCCCAAATGATGCGAAAGTCTATGTGGGGAAATAACGAAGGGGTGGAGCTGAGCCCCACCCCTTCGATTAGTCATTGCCACGTATCGCGGGGTTGGTCATCAGTCGACGACGGCGCCCTGGTGGAAGGTACGGGAGATGACGTCGAGCTGCTGCTCCTTGGTGAGCTTGACGAAGTTCACCGCGTAGCCGGAGACGCGCACGGTCAGGTGCGGGTACTTTTCGGGGTGCTCGACGGCGTCCTCCATGGTCTCCTTGCGCAGAACGTTGATGTTCGCGTGGTAGAGGCCGTGGCCGTTGCCGGCATCCAGGATGCCGACCAGATTGCCGATACGCTCGTCCTCATCGCGGCCCAGGCCATCAGGGGTGATGGTGTTGGTCAGCGAGATGCCGTCAAGAGCGTCGTTGTAGTCGATCTTGCCGACGGAGAACATGGACGGCAGCATGCCGTGGGAGTCCATGCCGTTCTCCGGGTTGGCGCCCGGAGCGTACGGAGTGCCCTTCTTGTGGCGGGACGGGAAGGAACCGGTGTTCTTGCCGTACTCCACGTTGGAGGTGATGGTCAGGATGGACTGGGTCGGGACGGCGCCACGGTAGACGGGCAGGCGCTTGACCTGGCCCATCACAGTGGAGACAACCCACTTGGCGATGTCATCGGCGCGATCGTCATCGTTGCCGTAGACCGGGAAGTCGCCCTCAGTGCGGTAGCCGACGACCAAATCGTCGTCAGCGCCCTCGACGTACTCGTACTCGTGGCCTTCGAGGTTCTTGGCATCCTTGTTGTAGATCGGGTAGACCTTGGCATACTTGATGGCAGCCAGGGAGTCGGCGGCGATGGACAGACCGGACATACCGCAACCAAGGGTACGGTATACTTCCTTGTCGTGCAGGGCCATCTCGATGGACTCGTAGGCGTACTTATCGTGCATGTAGTGGATGATGTTCAGAGCCTCGACGTAAGTCTCGGACAGCCACTCGAGAGCCTTCTCATAGTTGTCCTTGACCTTCGCGTAGTCCAGAGTGCCATCGGCTTCCGGGGTGATCGGGTCGATGATGCCCTTGTCGATGACCTGCATGCCGGTCATCTCATCGCGGCCGCCGTTGATGGCGTACAGCAGAGCCTTGGCGGAGTTCACACGAGCAGCGAAGAACTGCATCTGCTTGCCCACGCGCATCGGGGAGACGCAGCAAGCGATGGCGGCGTCGTCGCCCCAGTGGGAGCGGATTTCCTTGTCGGACTCGTACTGAATAGCCGAGGTGTCGATGGAGATCTTGGCGCAGAAGCGCTTGTAGCCTTCCGGCAGCTTCGGATCCCAGAAGATGGTGATGTTCGGCTCAGGGCCAGGTCCGAGGTGCTCAAGGGTCAGGGTGTTGAGCAGACGGAAAGAGGTCTTGGTGACCATCGGACGGCCGTCGTCGCCGAAGCCGGCATCAGACCAGGTCGCCCAGTACGGGTCACCAGAGAAGATGTTGTCGTAATCCTTGGTGCGCAGGAAGCGGACGATGCGCAGCTTCATGACGATGTTGTCAATGAGCTCCTGAGCATCGGTCTCGGTGATCTTGCCGGCCTTGAGGTCGCGCTCGATGAAGACATCGAGGAACGCGGAGTTACGGCCGAAGGACATTGCGGCGCCGTCCTGGGACTTGATGGAGGCCAGGTAGCCCATGTAGGTCCACTGCACGGCTTCCTGAGCGGTCTGAGCCGGGCGGGTCAGATCCAGGCCATACTCGTTGCCGAGGTTGATCAGCTGCTTGAGGGCCTTGATCTGCTCGTCGTGCTCTTCACGGAAGCGGATCCAGTGCTCGATCTCCGGCTCGGTGAAGTCGTTGCGGTACGGGATGGAGTCCTTGTCGCGCTTCTTGAAGGCAATCAGCTTGTTGACACCGTACAGAGCCACACGACGGTAGTCGCCGATGATGCGGCCACGGCCGTAAGCATCCGGCAGACCGGTCAGAATCTTGTTGTGGCGGGCGATCTTGATGTTCTTGGTGTACACACCGAACACGCCGTCATTGTGGGTCTTGCGGTACTTGGTGAAGATCTTCTTGATCTCCGGATCCGGCTCCTTGCCGGCTTCCTTGATGGCCTGCTCGACCATACGCCAGCCGCCGTTCGGCATCATAGCGCGCTTGCAGGGCACGTCGGTCTGCAGACCAACGATCACATTGTCGACTTCCGGGGAGTCGATGTAGCCAGCCGGGAAGGCGTCGATGCCAGCCGGGGTGTGGGTGTCCACGTCGTAGACGCGCTGCTTGCGCTCTACAGCCAGGTAGTTGTCGTCGAGGTACTTCCACAGGTGCTTCGTCTTCTCAGTGGCAGGAGCCAGGAAGCTCTCATCACCCTCGTACGGGGTATAGTTCTTCTGGATGAAGTCGCGGACGTCGATATCCTTCTGCCAGTTGCCCTCGGTAAAGCCGGCCCACGCCTTGGCGTCGAGCTCCTCTTGGGAGACAGCTGCATTTTCTACTGCGGTCATGTCACTCCTTAATGGGGTTGTAGGTTTCGCATCTTCACGGAACCCTTGCTTCACTAGTGTAGTTTGCACAGTCTTGAGAAAAGCTGAAATTGGGAGTGAGCTATCTCACATTCTTCTATGAGCGCTACCAATCCAGCGGTTTCCAGCATCCGCCGTCCGATTGTCACGGCCGATATTAGACAAAACCGCTCAACTCTCGATGTGAAGTTGAGCGGTGTAGCTATCTGTCATCCGTCATCGGCATGTTCGCCGATCGCGGTGAAAACACATATGGTCAGTCGGTATCCGACGATTTGCCGGCGGACGGTTTGACGCCGTAGTTATCCCAGCGGCGGTTTTCCTCATCCCATTTGGCGTTACGGTCCACCACGATATCCCACGCATGTTCGGCGTCTTCTTTGGTCTCGTACGGACCCATACGCTGTTCTATCGGCGAGATCTTGCCATATTCAGCCCGCTGCTTGACGGTGTTGTAATACCACTGATTCTTTTCATCATCTGCCATTGGTACCTTCTTTTGTAACTATTCACGGAATGCGTTGGTGATGGGCAGGCGACGATCGCGCCCGAAGGCAAGAGCTGTGACCTTGGGACCCAGCGGGTATTGTCGGCGCTTCCACTCTGCGCGATCGACCAAACGCATCACGGTGTCCACCGTGGCCTCATCGAATCCGTCGGCCAACAGGTCTACACGGCCGTGGGCATGTTCGATATAGGCGGCCAACACCTTGTCAAGCAATGCATATTCAGGCAACGAATCGGAATCCTTCTGGCCTGGGCGCAATTCGGCCGAGGGTGCCTTTTCGATGGACGAGACCGGAATCATCACGCCATTCTTCAAAGGAATGCCCGCATTGCCTTCCTCATTGCCTACAATCTTGAGCCCGCCGATGCCAACGCCCGCAGCTGCGGCCTTGTTGCGCCAACGGCTGATCTCCCAGACACGGGTCTTCAGCAAATCCTTTATTGGCGCATAGCCACCGACCGCATCGCCATAGATGGTCGAATAGCCGCACGCCAGTTCGGATTTGTTGCCGGTGGCCACGGCAAGCAGACCACGTGAATTGGAGCTTGCCATCACGATGACGCCGCGAATGCGAGCCTGCAGGTTTTCTGCGGCCACGCCATCGAGATCAAGCTGCTGCTGGTATGCGACGAACAGCGGCTCAATGGGCTGAACCTCATAGTGCGCACCGATGTTGGCGGCCAGATCTGCAGCATCGTCTTTGGAGCCATCAGAGGAGTACATGGACGGCATGGAGATGCCCCAGACGTTCTCGCCGCCGCAGGCATCGGCGGCCATAGCGGCCACCAACGCGGAATCGATGCCGCCGGAAAGCCCTAGCGTCACACCGTTGAAATGGTTCTTGGCCATGTAATCCTTGAGGCCAAGCACGCAAGCGGTGTACACCTCTTCGTCCGGGTCAAGTTCGGCCACGATGGTGGATTTGGTCTGATGGTCGGCAGCGGCGTCGAAATCCCAGAACGTGAGGTCTTCCATAAACATCGGGCTGCGCTCGAGCAACGTACCGTCCGCATCTACCACGAAGCTACCGCCGTCGAACACCAAATCATCCTGCCCGCCCACCTGATTCAGATAAATAAGCGGAGCGTTGACCTCGGCAGCACGGCGTTGCGCCAGTTCAAAACGAGTGTTGGTCTTGCCTTCTTCATACGGAGAGCCATTAATGGTCAACAGCAAGTCGATGTTTTTGGTGGCGAGTTCAGCCACCGGGCCGCCGTCCTGCCAGATATCCTCGCAAATGGCCACGCCGATAGTGGTGCCATTCACCTCGAGGGTCACGGAACGGTTTCCTGCGGAGAAGATGCGGAACTCATCGAATACGCCGTAGTTGGGCAGGAAGTGCTTGTCATAGCCGGTCCAGACCACGCCCTCATGCAGCACCACCAGACGGTTACGCGGCTTGCTGGTTTCCCGATCGGTACCCACAGTGCCGACCACCACGAACAAATGGCCAAGACCTTCGTCCTGAAGCTGACCGGCCAGTTCATCGGCCTTGTCCCACGCGGCCTGGCGGAAGGTGCGGCGCAAAGCCAAATCCTCAATGGGATATCCGGTGAGCGTCATTTCCGGGAATACCGCTACTTGAGCGTCCCCAGCAGCGGCCTTGCGGGAATAGTCGAGCACTTTGGCGGCGTTGGCGTCGAGCGCACCGACGCAAGTGTCAATCTGGGCGAGTGCGAAGCGAAGCTGTGTCATAGCTTCTTAGTGTACTCACCGTTGACCTCCACCTGGCTCCCCTCAGTCGCCTGCGGCGACAGCTCCCCTCAGAGAGGGGAGCCAGAGAAGAATTTACCTCAATTCGTTGAGTACGCGCAGGGCGGCGTTGACATAGAAGTTGACGAACGTGGGGATGGATTCATCCAGACCCACGAAGTGCGGGCTGTGCCAGTCGGCGCAACCCTCTTGGCCGTTTGAGCCCACGAACGCAAACACCGGCAACGTGACTTTTGCAAACTCGCAGAAGTCCTCCCCCGCCATTGACGGACGAATCGGCTCGAGCTGCGCATAATCGTTGACGTCGGCGGCCACGGCCTTGGCGAGGGACGGATTGGAGACCAACGGATCCTGAAAATCGTTCCAGTCCACATCGGCCGTAATACCGTACGCCTCAGCCGTATGTTCAACGACCTCCTTGAATCGACGACCCACCAGATTGCCATCTTCCTTATGGAAGTAACGCACCGTGCCTTGGAAACCGGCTTCGGCGGGCACCACGTTCCACACGTCGCCGCCATGCACTTCCGTGACGGACAGCACCAGCGGATGGAAGGGCGTCACATTGCGGCTCACGATGGTCTGTAGGCTCAAAATCATGCTGGCAAGCGCCTCAAGCGGGCCGGTGCCTTTGTACGGGTAGGCGGCATGCGTCCCCTGAGCGTGGAGCGTCACATGGAATTTCACACAGCCAGCCATCATCGGTTCAGCACCGATGGCAAGCTGACCAGGGGCATAGTTCGGGTTGTTGTGGGTACCGATGATGGCATCGACGTCATCCACCAAGCCGGCGTCAATCATCGCACGGGCACCCTGCCCCGTCTCCTCACTGGGCTGGAACAGGATCTTGATGGAGCCGGCGAATTTGTCGCGGTGATTGGCAAGCCAGAAGGCGGCTCCGAGCAGACCGGTCATGTGCAGGTCATGGCCGCAGCCGTGCATCACGCCTTTGTTGACGGAGCTGAATTCCAACCCGGAATCCTCCACAATGGGCAAGCCGTCGATGTCCGCGCGCAATCCGATGCGTGGCCCGGGCCCGGCTTCCCCTTGGATAAGACCCACCACACCAGTTTCCATGGAGTTGGGCAGGATTTCGATGCCGTGCGCCTTGAGCTGGTCGGTCAGGTAGATACTGGTGTCGAATTCCTGAAAACTGCGCTCGGGGTGGGCGTGCAGATAGTGACGGATGGTAATGAGTTCGTGGTCGATATCGATATGTTCACTCATGGTTCTCGATTGTAGTAGAACGGACAATATGACGAAGCCCCGCTTCATATTGGCGAGGGCTCGGCAGACATCATTGATCATTGCTGCCGCTTGAGTAGACGCTTGGCAATGGCGTTGGCGATGCCCTGCACCACCTGCACCAGCACGATCATGATGATCACTGCCGTCCATGTGACGGTCTGGTCGAACTTCTGATAACCGTAAGCGATGGCGAAGTTACCAAGTCCGCCGCCACCGATGTATCCGGCCATGGCAGACATGTCGAGCACGCCGATGAACAGGAACGCATAGGCCAGAATCAACGGGGCCAAGGCCTCGGGAATCAGCACGGTACGGATGATGGTGAATTTGCTGGCGCCCATCGAACGCGCCGCCTCAATGACGCCGGGATCGACCGGAACAAGATTCTGCTCAACCAGACGAGATGTGGCAAAAGTGCACATCACCACCATCGGGAAGATGGCGGCCACGGTACCGATGGAGGTGCCGACCACCACAATGGTCAACGGCTGCATGGCGGCCAGGAAGATGATGAACGGGATCGGGCGGACGATATTGACGATCACGTCGAGAATCCGGTAGACGATGGCGTTCTCAAACAAATTGCCTGGACGCGTGCCATAGAGCACCACACCAAGAATCAATCCAAGAAGTCCTCCTACGACAAGAGTGATAAGCACCATCGTCAGCGTCTGACCGACAGATTCAAACAGGAGCGGGCGCAGCACAGTCCAATCGCTACGGGGGTTGGCAAGGGTAATCATGCGTTGGCTCCTTCATGGCTGGCGGAGATTTCCGCCGACTCATCCTGGCTCACGGATTGCTGGTTGGCTATGGCCGCTTCGGCACCGGCAATATGATTGGCGACCGCATCAGCGTATGCCACTGGTTTCTCGGCGGTGCCGAAATCAATGACATCGCTGTGTTGCGCGAGTTCACGCAAAAACTCGTCCACATGCCATCCAGGGCCGTTGAATTCATAGGTGATTGCGCCGATAGCCGATCCCTTGACCGTATCGATGCCGCCATACAGCAGACTGGATTCCACACCATATTTGGCGATCAGCTCTGAAATGTTCTGCCCTGAGGCATGCAATGTGCGCCCATGGTCATCAGAGACATCCTTTTGCCGGATGAGTACGGTGACAATGCGTCCCGACCACTCGCCATGCAGACGTTCGACACGGCTTTCCTCAGGAAGCCCCGACAAAGCGGTGGCAATGAACCGTTTGGTGACTGGCTGGCGAGGCGCGGCGAATACGTCGTACACGTCACCGGATTCGACCACGCGTCCGGAACTCATAACCGCCACACGGTTGGCAATCTGCTGGACCACGTTCATCTGGTGAGTGATCAGCACGATGGTGATGCCGAATTCCTCATTCACTCGCTTGAGCAACGCCAGTACCTCGGTGGTGGTTTCAGGGTCGAGCGCGCTGGTAGCCTCATCCGCGAGCAGGATTTCCGGATTGGTGGCTAGCGCGCGAGCAATGCCGACACGTTGTTTCTGACCACCGGACAGCTGTGAGGGGTACTTATCCGCATGCTCGGCCAATCCCACGAATTCCAGGAGCTCTTTGACGCGCCGATCCTGATAGTCCTTGCGCCAATGATCAAGCTGAAGCGGATAAGCGATGTTTTGCGACACCGTTTTGGTGGAGAACAGGTTGAACTGCTGGAAAATCATGCCGATTTTCTGCCTGATAGGGCGCAACTTGCTCTCGTTCAGTGCCGTGATGTCGGTACCGAGCACGGTCACCGTGCCGGAAGTGGGACGCTCCAGTGCGTTGATCAGCCTCACCAGAGTGGATTTGCCGGCACCGGAATATCCGATGATGCCGAAAATGTCGCCACGGTCAATGCTCAGGCTGACATCATTCACGGCTCGCGCGGTCTCGGCCTTTCGTCCTCGTATCTTGAACTCTTTGACCACGTGATCAAAAGTGATGATGGGATCGCTCACTGTTGCTCCAATGTTGTATGGGCTGGAATACCGGCGATTGCGTCCGGTCTAGTTATGCCGTAACGGAGCGGGCCTTATGCAGGCGGCTCGCTCCGTTACGGTTCAGCAGGCTATGCGCATCGAATACTCGCTACTACAGCTCGGTGCGGAAACCAGCCGATGGTTCTCTTACTTCTGGGCCTTGGCGTCCTTCTCGATGTCGGACAGGAAGCCCTGCAGCTGCTTGGCGCTGAACTTGTCGGCAAACACCGCGGTGCCGCCGGAGTTCTCCTGGAGGGCGTCGAGCACGTCCTTCTGCTGGAAGATGGAGACGAGCTTCTTGTAGGTCTCGTTGTTCACGTCCGTCTTGCGGGCCACCCACACATTGATGTATGGGCGGGCTTCCTCGGATTCGACGTCATCCTGATAGATGGCGTCTTTCGGGTTGAGGCCCGCGTCGGCCACGTAATCGTTGTTGATCACACCGGCGGCGATGGTCGGATCCTTGAGGGTGGTGGCCACCTGTTCGGCCTTCAGCGGGGTGACCTTGACCTTGCTCTTGGCTTCATCGATGTCGGCCGGGGTGGAGAAGGCGGTCCAGTCGCCCTTGAGCGTGACGAGACCTGCTGCCTTGAGCACGCCGATGGCGCGGGCCTGGTTGGTCTCATCGTTCGGAATGGTGACGGTGTCGCCCTGCTTGATGTCCTTGATGTCCTTGACCTTGGTGGAGTACACGCCGAGCGGGTAGATGGCGGTGCCGCCGATGGGCTGCAGATCCTTGTTGTTGCTCACGTTGTAGTTGGCGAGGTAGAGCAGGTGCTGGAACTCGTTGAGGTCCAGCTCGCCGGAATCAAGGGCCGGGTTCTCGGAAGTGTAGTCCTGGAAGTCCACGATATCGACATAGATGCCGGCCTTTTCGGCATTCTGCTTGAACTTGACCCATTCCGGGTTGGTGGCACCGACCACACCGATCTTGACCGGGTTGTCTTTGCTACCCTTGGCGCTTGATTCGTTAGCGCCGGCCACCGCGCGGTAGCCGAAGAACGCGGCCACGGCGATGATCGCCACGACCACGATGGTAATGATGATGTTACGGGCGGTGTGGTTCACGCGCACCGGTTCGTTGCTGTTGGGAGCGGCCGGAGTTGCCGGCTGGGTTGCTGCTGTCATGATGAATGATTCCTCTCTCTCATGGAAATTGCTGTTGCATCTTCTTACGGTGATTCGCTTCCCCAAGCGAACCCATCACGTTGATGACAGGTTTCACCGTAGCACCCAAAATCCCAGAAATGGTCAAAAATGGCGGATTGCCGTATAGGTGTCTTTTATGGCGCGCATGCAACACATTGCGTTGCCTGATGTTGATAGCACGCTATAAGCATGTCTGGCGCGTCGAGAGGAGCCTCGAAAATAGAAGCATGACTACCACCGACATTAAAGCTGTGTTTTTCGACATCGACGGCACGCTCACGAGTTTCGTCACGCACAAGGTTCCCGATTCCACCGTTGAGGCTATTCAGCGGCTTCAATCAGCAGGCATCAAGGTGCTTATCTGCACCGGCCGAGCTCCTTCTCAGATGAAGGTGGTGCTGGACACCATGCCGATCTCATTCGACGGCATTGTGGCGTTCAATGGTCAATATTGTTTTGACGAACAGGGATATCTTGAATCACAGGCCTTGGATCAGTCTGATATCCGCGTGATTTTGGATTGGCTCGACCAGCATCCCGATGTGGTGTGTGATTTTGGTGAAAAGGATTACGTCTACTTCAACCATACCAACGAGACATTGCAGCAGACCTGGAGTGGTCTTGGCAAAACCGCCCCCGTCCAATATTTCGAGAATCCTCGTTTGCGGGCGTTGACGCACGAGACCTTCCAGATCAGCCCGTTCATCAACCCCGAACTGGAAGACGAACTGGTGGGACTGTGCAGCAACATACGCGGCGTGCGCTGGCACCCGGACTTCACCGATCTGATTCCCGCCGATGGTGGCAAACCACGGGGCATTCAGCGTTTTATGAAGCATTATGGCATCACCCGCGAACAGGCCATGGCCTTTGGTGACGGCGGCAACGACACGGACATGCTGGCCTATGCCGGAATCGGGGTCGCCATGGGCAACGCCACGGACGAGCCCAAGGCCGCTGCCGACTATGTCACGGATGATGTGGATCATGACGGCGTATTACACGCCTTGCTGCACTTCGGAGTGCTGCACGACTAAGGTGCACGCCAAATACAGAAGGCCGGTGCATATTGCACCGGCCTTGTTTGTGGAGCTAGGGGGATTCGAACCCCCGACCCTCTCCATGCCATGGAGATGCGCTACCAGCTGCGCTATAGCCCCGAATGAAGCTATCCGATTCATGGGAGTCGTTCGACCCGCCATGAACCAGCGGAGAAACCACCAGATGCATGCCGATGGCTTCGTCGTGGAGCTAGGGGGATTCGAACCCCCGACCCTCTCCATGCCATGGAGATGCGCTACCAGCTGCGCTATAGCCCCGTTTTCAATTGTCAGTCCATTTTTGAACCTTGTCTACATTACGACGGGTTCCTGTATCCTGCAAATCGGCGTGTCGCCAAATGACATTGGCGTGATTTGGCGACACCACAATCACCGGCTGTTCAGATCAACGTTCCCGTTCCCACTCGTCGGTATCGGCGACGGCTGGACCGTGGTTATAGTCCATGAGCCGCCAACGAATCGTGTCATCAGGCTCATCCATGGGAACCAAACGCACCCAGTGTGCATTGCGCATGGATATCACCGTCGAAAAAGTGGGATCGACTGCGGTGATGCCTAGCAGCGTCTGAAGCGTCTGTGCAATCCACGCACCATGGGAGAACACAAAGAGATCGGTGTCCGTGCCGGCACGCGTGGACCAGTCACGCAGGGCTTCGACGCCACGCTCCCCCACATGTTCTTTGGCCTCGGCGCCATACTTCATCTCGCCGCCGCGATGCTCCATCCAGGAACGGAAGTCCTCAGGATATCGCTCAGCCAGTTCGGATACGGCGTGACCGTCCCAATCGCCAAAACTGCGTTCGCGTACGCGAGGATCATCGTGCACTTCGGCGCCATCCAGTACATCTGCAAAAGCCTGTGCGGTGGCATGCGCACGGCTCAGATCGGAACACACGATGATGCGTTCGTCGGTTTCCGGCCTGCGATCGACGTATAGGTCCTTCAGCGCTGCAGCAGTCTGACGCACCTGCCATTGGCCTACGGCATCCAGCGGAATGTCGACCTGCCCTTGCAACTTATGGGCCGCGTTATACGACGTACGTCCGTGCCGAACCAAGAATATGGAACGAACATGCTGAGCCGTCATACCGCCACGCTTTCAGGATGCTCGAGCTGAAGATCGATGCTCTCGCAATCCTTCCACAAACGCTCAAGACCGTAGAATTCACGGGCTTCATCATGCATGACGTGAATCACGAAGTCGCCATAGTCCAGCAATACCCACTGCCCCTCGGTCAGACCTTCGCGCGAACGCGGCTGACGGCCATCGCACTTGAGGAAGAGATCCTTCTCGATTTCCTCGGCCACGGCCAGCACCTGACGCTCGTTCGAGGCACCGGCAATCATCATGATGTCGGTGATGCCAAGCAGGTCGGCAACGTCGAAAGCCACGATATCAATGGCTTTGATACGGTCTGCCGCCTCGGCGGCCACGCGGATGGCGTTGATGGAATCCTGTACTGCGGGCATGATTCAGCGCTCCCAAGCGGGCTTCCAGCCCTCGACGTTATGCTGCGTGTTTTCGGAGTAGACCATCGTATCGTCGGGAACAGCATGACGGATCACGGAACCGGCGCCGGAGGTCACATTATTGCCGACTTCGACCGGGGCCACCAGCAGGTTGCCTGCACCGATGTGGCAATCGGAGCCGATCTTGGTACGGTTCTTGTGCACGCCGTCATAGTTGGCGGTGATGGTGCCGCCGCCGACGTTCGTGTGGTCGCCAAGCTGGGCGTCTCCCACATAGCTCAGGTGCGGCACCTTGGTGCCGTTACCGATGTGAGCCTTCTTCATCTCGACGAACGCACCGGCCTTGGCGTCCTCGCCGAATTCGTTGCCCGGACGCAGGTAGGTCCACGGTCCGATGTTCGTGCGCGCGCCGATGTGGGATTCCTGCACGCGGGAACGCTCGACCACGGCACCGTCATCGACCGTCGCATCGATCAATGTGGTGTACGGGCCGACTGTAGCTTCCTGTCCGATGACCGTGTGGCCCTGCAGGAAGGAGCCGGGGAGGATGGTGGCGTCACGGCCGATTTCCACGTCGTCTTCAATCCACGTGGTCTCCGGGTCGAGAATGGTCACGCCATCGCGCATCCAGCGTTCGCAGATGCGGCGGTTATAGGCTTTGGACAGCGCGGCAAGCTGCACGCGGTCGTTCACACCTTCCACGGTGAGCGGATCTGGCGCGGCGAATGCGCCGACCTTGCCTGCGGACTTGGCGGTCTCCAACGCGTCGGTCAGATAGAACTCGCCTTGGGCGTTATTGGATTTGAGGCCGGCGATGGCCTCGACCAGCACGGAGGCCTCGAACACATAGACGGAGGTGTTCACTTCCTGCACGGCCAGTTCGCTGCGGTTGGCGTCTTTCTGTTCCACGATGCGCAGCACGTTGCCCTCACGGTCACGGATGATGCGGCCGTAGCCGGTCGGATCATCAAGTATGGTGGTGAGCACGGTGGCGCCGTTTCCGGATACGGTGTGGAATTCGACCAGTTTGCGCAGCGTCTCACTATCCAGCAGCGGCATGTCCGAGGCGGCGATTAGCACCGGGCCGTCAAGTTCGGACTGGGCGGCGAGCTGGGCCATCGCGCACTGCACGGCACGGCCGGTTCCGGGGATATCGTCCTGGTTCACGATGGTGACGTGCTCGTCGTAGGATCGGGCTGCTTCGCTGACACGCTCGGCTTGGAAGTGCACCACTACTGCAAGAGTGCCGGGGTTCAGCGCGGAGACCGAATTCATGACCCTGTTGAGGAAGGTCTTGCCCGCAAAGGTGTGCAGGACTTTGGGCTTGTTGGAACGCATACGGGTGCCTTCACCGGCAGCGAGAACGATGGCTGCGGATAATGCCATAACTGACGTATTCCCTTCGATTGGAATGTCTTGAAGTAATCTTCAGTGTTCAGAACACTTCAACACAATAGACGGTTGCCCGGATGTCGGGTGGGAAGCCCCGGTAATCGGGGAAACGAAAAGGGCCCGGGACGAATCCCGAGCCCTTCGTGTTAGCGAACTAACAACACCGAAGTGGTGTCATCACTCGTTGTCGCCAGCGGTGGCGGCAGTGGCGGTGACGGCGCCCTTCTTGTCGGTGTTCACGCCGGAGTACACCCAGTCGGTGTAGTCCGGGTGGTCGTAGCCCTTGTCGACGGCGAACTGGAAGGCCTCGTCACGGAACTTCTCGAGCTCGTCGATCTTGTCGGCGTACTTGTCGGCGTCGATCATGCGCAGAGCCTCGGCGGTCAGCTCGTAGCGGTCGATGCGGTTGACACGAACCATGTCGTACGGGGTGGTGGTGGAGCCCTCCTCCTCGTAGCCGTGGACGTTGAAGTTGTCGTGGTTCGGACGATCGTAGATCAGACCGCGCACGTCGTGAGCGTAGGAGTGGTATGCGAACAGCACCGGCTTGTCGGCGGTGAAGATGTCAGCGAACTCCTCGTCGCTCAGAGCCTCGTCGTTCTCCTTGGCAGACTGCAGGGAGAGCAGGTCGGCAACGTTCACAACCTTGAACTTGACGCCCAGTTCCTTCAGCTTGTCAGAAGCAGCCATGATCTCCTGGGTCGGGACGTCGCCAGCGGCGGCGAGCACGACCTCGGCCTCATCGTTGTTCTTGGCGGTGGAAGCCCAATCCCAAGCGGCGGCACCCTTGGCGAGCTCGGCACGAGCCTCGTCCAGGGTCAGCCAGGTGGCAGCGGGCTGCTTGCCGGCGATGATGGCGTTGATCTTGTTGGTGGACTTGTAGCACTTCTCGGCGATGGCCAGCAGCATGTTCGCATCGGTGGCGAAGTAGATGCCGATGACGTGATCGTTGTGGAAGCACTTGTTCAGCAGGACGGAGGTGACACCCGGGTCCTGGTGGGAGAAGCCGTTGTGGTCCTGACGCCAAACGTGGGAGGAGACCAGCAGGTTCATGGAGGCAATCGGCTTGCGCCACGGAATCTCGCGGACGGTAGCCTCAAGCCACTTGGCGTGCTGGTTGAGCATGGAGTCGATCACGTGGACGAAGGACTCGTAGGAGCTCCAGATACCGTGACGACCGGTCAGCAGGTAGGCCTCGAGGAAGCCTTCCATCTGGTGCTCGGACAGCTGCTCGACGACCTGGCCGGAGACGTGCATGTGCTCGTCGACCTCATCGGAGATGTAGCCGGCATCCCACTGCTTGTTGGTGACCTCGTAGGAAGCCTGCAGGCGGTTGGAAGCGGTCTCGTCCGGTCCGAAGATACGGAAGTCGCGCGGGTTGTTGCGGATGATGTCGCGAGTGTAGGCACCCAGGGTACGGGTGGCCTCGAGCTGGCCCCAGCCGTGGCCGTACTCAGCCACTTCCTTGACCTCGTAGTCCTCGAGGTTCGGCAGCTTCAGGTCGTCGCGAATTACACCACCGTTGGCGTTCGGGTTGGCACCGATACGCAGCTCACCCTTCGGCATGAAGGCAAGGACGTCGTCCTTGACGGCGCCGTTGGCGTCGAACAGCTCTTCCGGCTTGTAGGACTCGAGCCAGTTCTTGAGGACCTCGAAGTGGGCCTCGGTGTCGCGGGCGGAAGCCAGCGGCACCTGGTGAGCGCGCCAGGAGCCCTCGGTCTTCTTGCCGTCGATGTACTTCGGGCAGGTCCAACCCTTCGGGGTGCGGAAGATCAGCATCGGGTAGAACGGACGGTGCACGTTGTCGGTCTGAGCGGCGGCCTTGATGTCGCAGATCTCGTCCCAGATGGTCTCCCACAGCTCGGCGAAGCGGCGGTGGATGGACATGTGATCTTCATCGTCGAAGCCAGCGACGAACTCGTAGGGCTCGTAACCCATGCCGTGGAAGAACTCGTGGAGCTCTTCGTCGGAGATGCGGGACAGGATGGTCGGGTTGGCGATCTTGTAGCCGTTGAGGTGCAGGATCGGCAGCACGATACCGTCGGTGCGCGGGTTCACGAGCTTGTTGGACTGCCAGCCGGTAGCCAGCGGGCCGGTCTCAGCTTCGCCGTCGCCGACGATGGCCGGGACGAACAGGCTCGGGTTGTCCATGATGGCGCCGTAAGCGTGAGACAGAGCGTAGCCCAGCTCACCACCCTCGTGGATGGAGCCCGGGGTCTCCGGAGCGAAGTGGGACGGGATACCGCCCGGGTAGGAGAACTGACGGAAGAACTTCTGCAGACCAGCCTCATCCTTGGTGATCTTCGGGAAGGTCTCGGTATAGGTGCCGTCCAGGTAGGACTGGGAGGTACCAGCCGGGCCACCGTGGCCCGGGCCCATGATGATCACGGTGTTCTGGCCGTGGTCAGCGATGAAGCGGTTGATGTGGCCGATGAGGAAGTTCAGGCCAGGGGTAGTGCCCCAGTGGCCGACCAGACGGTGCTTCACATCTTCGCGGGTGAAGGGAGCCTTCATCAGCGGGTTGGAACGCAGATAAATCTGGCCGATGGAAAGGTAGTTGGCAACGCGCCAGTACTTGTCAACGCCTTCGAGGGACTCCTCGGAAACCGGAGCGTTGAGCTTCTTCCAAGGGGTGCCAATAACAGGACTCGTCATGTGTACTCCTGTACTCCTGCACGTGATCGTGCGATTGATTATTTCCGTTAGGTCGCGGGCCTTGGTTCCTTGCGGCGCCAAGGATTCCCGTTCCCAATCAATCGTCATGGTACGAGGACAACACGACTTTTGAACGATTTCTTGCGGGTGTGTTCGAAATTGTGCTGGAAATTTCAATATTTGTGCGATTCAACCATTGGTTTGTGAGCATTCGGTTTACATGTCAGAAATGCGCAAATGGGCGAGAATAAGCGGAAAACCTATTGTTCATGCCATTGTCGTACGTTCGATTTGCCATGTTCGAAACCGGCGTGTTGTTCCTGTGAAGACCAGAAATTTGTTCGTTTTCCGCACAGAGCCATCGCGTGTCGGGCTTGTCGTATTGACCGGTGATAATCGTTGATGTTCAACCCACGGTGAATCCCATTAAACGTTAGGGGAAAATCAATGGCAAACGGTCCTGTGCTTGTCGTCGACTTCGGCGCCCAGTACGCCCAGCTCATCGCCCGCCGCGTACGCGAGGCCGGCGTCTACTCTGAACTGGTCCCTCATTCCATGCCCGTTGACGAGATCCTGGCCAAGGATCCGAAGGCGATTATTCTGTCCGGTGGCCCGGCCTCCGTATTCGAGCCCGGTGCTCCGACCATAGATACTAAGGTATTCGAGTCCGGTATTCCGGTGCTCGGCATCTGCTACGGCTTCCAGGTCATGGCCTACGAGCTCGGCGGCAAGGTGGATAAGGCCGCCCTGGGCGAATATGGCAAGACCGAGGCCGCGATTGATGATGCCGAGGGCATTCTTGCCGACTCCCCCGCCGAACAGACCACGTGGATGAGCCATGGCGTGGCCGTTGAGCAGGCTCCGGCAGGCTTCACGGTGCTCGCACATACCGAAGGCGCACCTGTTGCCGCCATGGCCGATGAGTCCCGCAAGTTGTATGGCGTGCAGTGGCATCCGGAAGTCAAGCATTCGCCGCTCGGCCAGAAGCTCATCGAGAACTTCCTACACCGCTGCGCCGCGTTGCCCAACGATTGGGATGCCTCCTCCATTATTGAGGACCAGGTCAAGAAAATCCGCGAGAAGGTCGGCGATGCCGAAGTAATCTGCGGTCTGTCTGGTGGTGTGGATTCCGCCGTGGCTGCCGCTCTGGTACACAAGGCCATTGGAGACCAACTCACCTGCGTGTTCGTGGATCACGGTCTGCTGCGCAAGGGCGAGGTCGAGCAGGTCAAGCATGACTTCGTGGCCGCCACCGGCATCAAGCTCATCACCGTGGACGCGGCCGATGACTTCCTCAAGGCGCTGAAGGGCGTCTCCGAGCCGGAACGTAAGCGCAAGATCATCGGCGAGAAGTTCATTCGCACGTTTGAAAAGGCCCAGCGTCAGGTACTCGAAGAGGCCGGCGCCCGCGGCAAGGAAGTCAAGTTCCTCGTGCAGGGCACGCTCTACCCGGATGTCGTTGAATCCGGCGGTGGCGACGGCGCGGCCAACATCAAGTCTCACCACAATGTCGGCGGCCTGCCCAAGGACATCAAGTTCCAGCTCATCGAGCCGCTACGCACCCTGTTCAAGGATGAGGTGCGTGCCATCGGCACCGAACTTGGTCTGCCCGACGAAATCGTATGGCGTCAGCCCTTCCCAGGCCCCGGCTTGGGTATCCGTATCATCGGCGAAATCACCAAGGAACGCCTCGACCTGCTGCGCGAGGCCGACGCCATCGCCCGCGAAGAACTCTCCCGCGCCGGCCTCGACCGCGACATCTGGCAGTGCCCCGTGGTTCTGCTCGCCGACGTCCATTCCGTCGGCGTCCAAGGCGACGAGCGCACCTACGGCTCCCCCATCGTCCTGCGCCCGGTCAGCTCGGAGGACGCCATGACTGCCGACTGGTCGCGCGTGCCCTACGACGTGCTCGCCACGATCTCCACCCGCATCACCAACGAGTGCCGCCAGATCAACCGCGTGGTACTCGATTGCACTAGCAAACCCCCAGCAACCATCGAGTGGGAGTAATCCAAGATAGGTTTCTGAGTCCCGAAAAGTGTTGAAAACACAGCGCTTTTCGGGATTCTTGTTTTTCGTGGCTACAAGATGGCTACATCAAACCGATTTTTTTGTAGCCGAAGCCTTAAATGGCTAACTTGTCTAACTGGTTGGCTACTTCCACCTGCTTGTTCGAGTACAGATGGCTGTAGGTATCCATGGTGGTTTGCACTCGCTCATGCCCTAAGCGTTCCGCAATCAGTAGCGGTGAAAAACCAAGTTCAACCAAGGCTGGCGTGGCTATGACGAATATCGTGCACCCTGATGCGTTTTACCCCAGATGCTTCAATCCCAATCTGCATCTCACGATAGAGAAAACTTCTGTTGTACGGAAACAGTCGGTCATCGGGCTGTAAGCCGTAGCATTTCTCCATATAGTTGCGGAGGACGGTTTTCAGCACTTCCGGCAGCATGATCACACGATTGCTTTTCGGGGTCTTGGGTGTAGTGATAATATCCTTGCCACCAAGGCGCTGATAGCTTTTGTTGATGGTCAGCGTGTCCTTCTCGAAGTCAATATCTGCGGGTTTCAAAGCGAGAAGCTCACCTTCACGGATGCCTGTGTAGTACATTGTCATAAATATCGCAAACAATCAACATCGCAGAATTAAATCGATTGGAGGGATTTGCAAATGCCACTTTTAACTAAATCGCAGAAGCGAACCATTATTTCTGCATTGCGTTCCTCTGATATGAGAGCTGTTGACCAAAAATACAACGAACCCGCTCGATTGTGGTGTAATGAAGAATGGGTAACGGCTGGTTGTCTGAGATGCACTGATCCTCGCTGCATGAAGTTTATTGATGCAGAGATCAACTGCAGACATTTCCCGGATTTTTCATATGAACGTGATTTGAATGTTTGCCCTGCTGGCGCTATCAAATGGAATTTTGACAAAGAACTCCCGGAAATTGCAGAACCTTCTTCGGATTATACCGATATTCCCATCAATCATGTCAATCTGGAAGCACATAAGCTGTTTATTAGAGAATTAGACAAAATCCATTGGAATCACCAGTTCCAGAAAGAGACCGATGGAATTATGGAGCGTATCTATCAGGATATTTCTCAGTTTGATGGTCGCTCAATGGTTCCTAATATTCTAGTTCGAAATCTGATTATTGCATGGAACCACGAGTGTGCAAAAAGCAGAACCGGTGATGTTTACACAAGAATGGATGCCGTGTATTCGAGCAATTTGAAACCTACCTGCAAAGGCGTTGTCGAAATTGAATTTGGAAGAGATACGCTGGAAGCATCGAGAAGTATTCTTGATGATATTGCGGTTATGCACTCCAGAAACAACCTTGACAAGAATGACAATGCAGCGTTGGTTGTATGTCTGTCGTTCCCAAATAAGCGACAAGGCTATTTCCAAGTAATCAAAGATATTAACCGAGTGCTTGGCTTAAAAATCCAGACGATCTCTCTTGGTGCGCTGCTACTGTTGGTATGGAACGGCGCACAAGTAAACTTCTTGTCCAGGGAGTTCTATGTTGATTTCGATAATTTGAGCATTCGTGGTATTACGGAGTTCAGACTTAATCGCCGTATAAACCTTAGTGACGGTAAGCTTGGAATCCTCGAACCGGAAAAATAAAAAGTAATTCAAAATGATTTCTGGGAGTTTATCTACAGGAAATAAGATGAAGCTCTCCCCAAACAGGTAATCGCATGGCAACAATAAACAAGATTATATATTTTGATAAGGAAACCATCCGCAATATTCTTCAGGAGCGTGACCATGGTGAATTATCTCGAAAAACAGATGTATCAAATTCTGTCCAAACACAGGGGTCTGTTGCTACAGAAGCTTCTGCGAAATTAAAACTAGATGTTCCTTTAGTTTCGAGAATTTTCTTTCTGTTCACCGGGAAAATAGAAGCATCGTATGTAATTAGCCGTGACAGCACAACCACAATTTCTTCGACCGAAATCTCTGAATTTGAGAAGTTGAAACCGTTGTTGACCAGTATTTCCAATGTTCAATTATCAGATATAGAAAACTCTTCTACTTCTCTTCGTGTTGCAGGAGGATACCTGAAAATTGTCAAAGGCGGCATTGATGGTGTGGACACAAATGAATTCAAAACTGTCATGGATAGTTACGACGGTTATGATACTTATGCAGTCGACGAAAAGCGATATGTTCGCTTTAATAATGCTGCCTTTGTAAGTAATTACAAAAGAAACGATATACTTACAACGACCATGACACTCTATTGCATTCCTGTAGGTGACTTTGAAAGAAGAAGATTCGATTTTATCGAAGAAATTGGTAAAATGGAGCGTTTAATTTCTTCTGCTGAGCAGCCCAAAACATTGGCAGATATCTATCCTCCTGAAATGCAAAGCGTGGGAATTCCAGAAAAAGCGGAGGGAACACCTGTACCTAAAGATACGGTTACTCTTTATGATGTTTTGTATGCCTGTGTAACAGCGGAGGCGTCAGATGGAAGATAAGAGAAAGTATCATATCATTGTTGGTTCTAAAACATTTTTTGATTCCAAACTGCCATCATTTTCCGAAGATGATGAAGTTGATGCGTTTTTGGAGTTGGTAAAGCTATCGGATACCGCAAAGCAGAGTCGTCCGATATCTGATCAGCATGCCAGCATACTAATTGTAAAGAATGATAATTATCATGGCATTGTAGAAGCAGCGCATGATCGTTTAGGGCCGTTAATCGAGGATTTAACTACAGATGAAGCAGAAATCTACATCCATAACCCGCCTCGTGTTCTGAAAGCGTATTTAGAAGATCAGTATAAACGTGATCTTATAGAGCTTGAAATTCTCTGTGAGGAGTACGAAATCAAAAGAGACCCAGATTTATTTGTTGACAATATCAATGCCATATCTGCACGAATATTTGGTCAGCAGATAGCTATTGAAGAAATCAGTAAAAGTCTTTGGTATCTCACAAACGTTAAAAGAGAGAAGCCATATGTAATTATGCTGTACGGTAACAGCAGCTTGGGAAAAACCGAGCTGGTGCGAGAAATTGCAGCAATGTTCTTCGACGGAAAATGCTTAGAGAAGCATTTGTCGATGTTTAAGAACAATAACTACTCAGAATACTTCTTTGGAGATGCTCCTAATAGAAGAAGCCTTGGGTTTGACCTGTTGGAACGTGAATCCAATTTGGTGTTCTTTGATGAACTTGATAAATGCCCGGAACATTTCTTTTCTGCGTTTTATACGCTGTTTGATAATACACAATTCAAAGATGCAACTTATGATGCAGATGTATCTGGTATTGTAATTATATTAACATCCAATTATCAGACGGAAGAAGAAATGAAAAAGCAGTTGGGGCTACCTATCTTTTACCGCATTGATAAGTTCATCCACTTTGATGATTTTAGCTGTGAAACCATATACCAGATCGTTCAGAACGAAATTCTGGCACGAAAAGAGGAGTATGATTCTAAGCTAACACCAGAAATGGTATATGCTGCTGTCAGTCCTCTTATCTCTACATCGGGTGAAAACGCAAGAACCATCAAATATAAGGTGCAGCAGGTTATTGAAGAGCTGCTGTTCCAAGACGTATTGGAAGAAATGTCTGTATAAAATCAGCCGACCAGCTAATCACTGCCCGGCTGATCGACTATACTGTTATTCTTCCATGATCTCCAGCATCATTCGATAACGTCCGAACTCTTGCGCATTTTCGGACGTTATCGTGGCTACAAAATGGCTACAGAATTCGTAAAGACTCTCTGTAAAACGTGAAATATGTGGAATACTTGGACGAAAACCGCATTCTTAATGCGTATTATCATAAGAAATTAAGGTCTGGCACTCGAGTGGGAGTAGTAAATAGCCCTTTGCGAGGGAGGTCGGAAACGGTCTCCCTCGTTTTTTATTTGCATGCCATGGGTGTCTGCGGGCTGTGGTGTATATGGTACATACAAACCAGCTACGCAATCTCTCAAGCTGTTTAGCTGGGATAATTGTTTACTGGTACGTCTTAAAGTGCTTTCAATTACCGAAGCAACGCCATCAATTTATTTCAAATTAATGCTGACCGGCAGATTGCTTTTGCTCGCAAGGGATCGCTCAGGTTGGTACTCAAATTGTACTCACAACGTTTTGAGTATCGATTGGCTGGTGTTCATAGACGTCGGAAATGGGCGCTGACTTCGGAGGTTTCGTTATCGCATATTGCATTTAACCCAAATAGAGGCGCCCTTCATTAGGCATAATGCAAATGAGGAGCGCCTCTGGGTTATTGCTTGCTGTTGGTGCAACGCCGTCCAATGCGTGTCTTGGGTGGATGCACGCCAAGCAGGCTAGGCTCGTCGTAAGCGGAGGCGACGTGGGCGCGGGTTCGTGGCCGTGCACGAGCTATTGGTTTTACGGGTTCTCGGCGCTTGCGCCGGTGGATGGCATGAGCGCGTTGTGGCGCACGGCGCGAATGTAACACGCGTTCAACTCGCGCTCGGCGCTGAAGGAGGCCACAGCCGGCACTTCGCGGGAGTTGTCGTTGAGCGGTGTTATCGTCTCGGGCACGTTCCGTAGTCTCAAGGTACTTATGAGCGGAAATGGGACCAAATGAAGCTCAGGCATCAGCTTCGCGACGACGGGGATGGACGCCGTGGGGACGTCGGGGCATCTGATGACAGGCCAGTTGGTTGGATATGCCGAAAAGACGAACGAGCTGAATGGGGGAGTGCGTATAATAGCCTAAACGGGAGTCATTAGTGAAAGTGTGGATACCATGAGACACGTATTCAAGGCCAAAAAGCTCGGCTGGGGCGATGATAAGACCGAGGGCGTTTGGTTCGATGCTGACCACTACACCAAAGAAGAGGCTGAGGCGGAGTTCAAGCCTTATCAAGGGGTTACTCAGAGAGGTTATGACTACACTGGGTACGAGCATGATGGGGAACGCTATCACCATTACACCTACCTTGGTGAATTCGAGGATGATGATATGCCTACCAGTGATGCCGACCTTTGGAATCGAAAATAGGCATTTTCCTTCCATATAGCCATCGGTGGCCCCGGCGCTTTGCTGTTGATTGCTTTTCGTTCTCCCCTATTAAAGAACAGTGTGGAGCAATGAGAAGCGCGTTTCCTTTGTGTTGTGGCCTGATGGCCTTGTGGTAGTTCCAGTATGTTTGAGGCATATTGGCGAGCCGGTACATGGCGTCGCAGCTGATGCGCAGCATCGCGCACGCCTCGTCGACGCCGAATATCGCGTTGGAGGATACGATGAGTCTCACCTGTCTCCTGCTAATGCTCTTGGTCATGGTCGTCCTCGAGCTCCTTTTCGTCTCGAGGCTCCCTCGCGTGCCCGGCCGCGGGCGGCTCCCGGGGCGGTCGCCGCCGTCATTTCCTGCCGCTCCTCGACTCGATGTAGGCGTCCACGGACGACCTCGAAACCAAGAGCTTCCTGCCGAGCCTGTACGAGTCGATCTCTCCCGACCAGATGAGGTCGTACGCCTTGTTTCGGCTCGCCCTCATGTACTCCTGCATCTCGATCACCGTCATCCATTCGCCGCAATCTTGGTTGCCCTCGGGCGCGGCGCATTCGGCTGTGCGTGCCAGGGTTCCTCCAATCTTCCCGTGCGGCACCGCGCGAGGACACCGCACGACACCGTGTGCCTTTTCGTCTGCGCGACGATTGAACCGCCTGATGGCGATTAGTGGGCACGACGGGAGCGGAGACGGGTCGAGGTGGGTCGAGCTGGTCGGGCCTTCACGAAACGGCCATGAGCCGCGTGCCCTAGCTCGCGGCTAAGTCCCTGAAAAGTAAAAGGCGCCCATGCGGGCGCCTGCCTAGTAGCTGGAATTGTTCGGTTGTGGTCGGAATGCTCGTATTCCGCGGTGCTGTCGTCCGGGATCCGGCATCTGTCGTTCGCCTCTTCTGTCGTGTTTGATGTTGCGTGTTATGCGAGCGACCTTCCGCGGGCCTGCCGGTCCGTTGCCCCAGGTGCACCCGGGTAAGTGGTACCCATCCGCTGGGACATGGCCTGTTGCGGTTGGCGATTTCGGACGAGCGGAAGCAGACGAACGGCGCGAGGATGCGTGCCGGATTCGAGTTAGTCAATACTGGCTCTTGAATCTGGCCGATTGGAGTCGTCTCATTGCCTGCAGCTCTTCGAGCCCAATCGCGAAATAGCTGCCTCCGATGCGGCTTTATAGCCTTCTGATGCTGCTTCGTAATCTCGGAAACAGGGCAGAATCGCTTTCGCAATTCCACCCCGCAAACCCGAGGGTTTCTAACTGGAACCTATTATGCAGCTAAGTGACATTTATCAACCCTCCGCGCGCGACAGACTCCATTGTCGGTAAACGCTCCGCCAAGGGCCGATCGCCTCTCTAGACGAGCTTCTTGCGCGTCTCCTTCAGTATGCCCTTCTTGAAATCGGACCATTTGCCAAAGAACTTCTCGTCCGTGGCGGTGGCCGCATGCTCCGCGTACTTAATCGCTGTGAGCTCCATGGTGCAGACGTAGTCTGCCGCCTGCGAAAGCCGGTACTCGGAGGGCTGCGCCGATCGGTAGACGACGGCGTCCTTCGACAGCGCGTACTCGACCGCGCGATGGAGGGACTCGGCGATGGAGTGCTGGCCGTTGTCATAGTAGACCTTGACCATATCGTAGGATTGCAGCTCCGCGAGGTTGTCGAACAGGAAGTTCACGAGGTCCCTCCGCATCGTCCCCGCGAGCTTGTCGAGCGAGGCGAACTGTTTGGTCGCGTATGCGAAGGTATGGTACTTCACGGGCATGTGGCGGAAGAAGACTCGGAACGAGCCGAGCAGCATCTTGCGCGTTCTCAGGTCGAGTCCGGAGTACTGGTCCTTGCCGTTCATGAGCGGCGACGCATGGAAGGGTATGTCCGGGAGCCCCTTGGCGCGAAGGGCGTCCTCATATACCGCGATCGAATCCGCGATGCTCTCGGACTGGTCGTGCATGACGACGGTAAGGAGGTAGTGGCGGTCGGAGAGGCCGTCGCTTCCCGACTCGTCGACGAAGATGCTGAGTTCTCGCATTGTTCTCCTGGATAAGAAAAAAGCCGGGGAAAACGTCCCCGGCACTTGGAAGCCTTCCTAACGGAAAACCAATTACCTTATATCATGTACTGCTTGAAAATTCAAGGGAGCTCGAAGCGTTTCCGGACGTCAGCGGAATCTCAAGGCCCGTTCGTCAACTCATGGGCAAGCCACCTGAGACTACTCACTTTGCCTACCGATGGCGAAGACATGCGACCTGCGGTTTTGCGAACGGCGCGTAAGCCACCCGCGTTGATTCACTTACGATTGCAGCTGGCGGCTTGCAGACTAAAGGGCGGTTGAGTTTCGAAACGGGCGTTTTCGGCGCTATCGAGCCTCCGAGGGCGGCCCGTCGCGCCCTTTGGGACAAAAACAAAAACTCAAAGCCCTGAGTTTGAAAAGAGTTTTTGAAGTTGTCCCAACTTTTGTCCCCGAAGCCGACGAAACGCGACATCGCGTCATTCGGCGGCACGCGTTCCGTGTCGATGCCGAAAACTGGGTGCAACTGGAATGACGGCACGGTAGGACCAAGGCCATTGAGTGGGAATAAAGCGATAGCAATATAGACAGATTGCTTAGAGGGGAACGATGTCATTCGATGTCGTTCCCCTCTACCATGCTTGACCCTGATTCTTTTGTGAGGTTCGAAGAGAAGAGAATCGTGAAATCGCAACAGCAAAGGGATGAAAAACTGTGAAGCGTTTTGTCGGACTTGACGGTATCAAAGGTCTGGCACTTATCGCCATCGTGCTATATCACTGCGTGCAGCAGAAGATGCCAGGCGGATTCTACGGCGTTGACGTATTCTTCACGGTATCCGGCTTCCTTATTGCCATCAGCCTTTTCCGTTCGCTGTCCACCACTGGCTCGTTGAATCTTAGGCGGTATATTCCTCGACGCTTGGTTCGACTGTATCCGGCTTTGCTTTTGCTGATTCCCGTTATCGTCTCCGTCTGCTGGCTGACCGAACGGGATTTGCTGGTTGCCATCCGCAATCAGGTCATCACCGTGCTGTTCGGCTGTTACAACTGGTATGCCATTGCCGGCAGGCAAAGCTACTTCGAGCAGATGAATCCACAAATTCTACGGCACTTGTGGTTCATCGGTGTGCTGACGCAGTTCTATATCATCGTGCCGTTCATCGCATGGGCGATGTGGAGGATTCGCGATACCCGTTTTGCCTCGCTTATTCCTCTGGGTCTTGCTGCCCTCAGCGGCGCTTCCATGTGGCTGATGTACAAGCCGGGCGCAGATCCAACCCGCGTTTATTTCGGCACCGATACCCATAGCGTGGGTCTCATGCTCGGCGTGGCCCTGGCTTGGTGGCTGACTCGCCACAATCAGGCAACGCCGCAAGCTCCCCGAGTCGCCGGAGCGGCAGCGGACTCAGGTTCCGTGCATGTCAATATTCCCGCAATACCCAACAATATTCCCAACAACATTGCCGAAGTCGCAGCGAAAACCACACGGCAACGTCTCTGGGAAACGATTGCACCAGCGATGTCGCTGACAGCGCTGGTGGCACTCATTATCATGACGGTGAACGGGCAGCAAGATGACTTTGCATTCCGCGGCGGCATCATTATTGCCAGCATGCTGTCTGTGGCACTGATTGCAGGCACCATCAGCGATGACTCGTGGATGCAGGACCTGATGAAGTTCAAGCCGCTAGCGGCATTGGGGCGCTACTCATACGGCATCTACCTGTGGCACTGGCCGGTGTGGATTATCGTCCGGTCCACGTTACCTCGCATGATTCAAGGTCCGTCGTACAGCATCATTCTGGCTATCACCGCCATACTAACCGCCCTGGCTGTGGCGTTCTCCTGGCTGATGGTTGAAAAGACGGCCGCTGCTCAATCGGCACTGGAGGTTCTGGTGCCGTACCGTAACCCTGTTGCAAAGCAGATAGTCTGCGCGGTGGTAGTGGATATCGTTTGGGCCGTTGCTCTGGTTGGATGTGTGCAGGGCCTTGTGCATGCCCCGGAGAAAACCTCTGTGCAGATTCAGTTGGAACAGCAAGCTCAGACCCTGCAGCAGCAGAAGCAGTCGCAACAGGCGAGTCAGGCGCAGCAGACAGCCAGCGATCTTATGCGATCCCTCACACCCCCGCCAGCCAAGCCACGACATGGCATGCCGACCGGTGACCAGATCACCGCAATCGGCGACTCCGTGATGCTGGCTTCCTCGCAGGGATTATCCGCTGTGTTTCCGGGAATTCAGATTGACGCCGCCGTGTCACGCTCTATTATGGTGGCCCCTGGCATGGTGAACAATGACTTGAATGCCGGAACGCTGCGCAGTTGGGTCATTCTCGGGCTTGCCACCAATTCCGCAATAAGCACCGGTCAACTCGACCAGCTGCACAATCAGATTGGCCCTGACCGTGTGCTGGTGCTCGTCAACGGCCATGGCGACCGCAGCTGGATTCCCGTGGCCAATCAAACGTTGTCCGACTATGCGAACACCCATCAAGACAACGTCGTGCTAGCAGACTGGGACTCCGCCGCACAGGCGAATACGCAGCTGCTGGCCTCCGACGGTATTCATCCTTCCGCAGGAACCGACCTGTACGCGCAAACGGTGAAACAAGCCATAGAGCAATGGGTGCAGGCCGGCCACTAAACAGCCGCGATGCGGACAAAGCAAATCCGACCCGCCCTGCAAGGCCGTTAGATGAACGCCAAGCAACGCAAGGGTGTCTTTACGGTCGTTAAGAACAGCTATGCTGGTGGGTGCATCAGCGAGACCACATGTTGGGAGTAATGGTGAGCGCAATCCTTGAAGGAAAGCCCGATAAGAACCTCATTCTCGTCACGGGAAGGGTTCATCCGAAGTTAGCGCAGGATGTCGCCGATCAGCTCGGTATCGATGTCTTGGAAACCACCACATACGATTTCGCCAACGGCGAGATGTATGTGCGCTACACCGAATCGGTGCGTGGCGCCGACGTGTTCGTGCTGCAGAGCCATTACAAGCCGATTAACAAGGCGATCATGGAACAGCTCATCATGATCGACGCCTTGAAGCGCGCCTCCGCCCGCTCCATTACCGCCGTGTGCCCGCTGCTCGGTTATTCCAGGCAAGACAAAAAGCACCGCGGCCGCGAACCCATCTCCTGCCGTCTGGTCTTCGATTTGCTCAAAACCGCCGGCGCCGACCGCATCATGTCGGTCGATCTGCATGCTGCCCAGTCCCAAGGCTTCTTTGATGGTCCGGTCGACCACCTCATCGCCATGCCGGTACTGGTCGATTACATCCGCGATCGTTTCCAGGGGCATCTTGACAACGTCGCTGTCGTCTCCCCCGATGCCGGACGTATCCGTGTGGCCGAGCAGTGGGCCCAGCGACTCGGCGGCGGTCCTCTTGCCTTCGTGCATAAGACACGTGACATCACCCGTCCGAACCAGGCCGTGGCCAACCGTGTGGTCGGCGACGTGGCTGGCAAGGACTGCGTGCTGGTCGACGATTTGATTGACACCGCCGGCACTATCGCGGGCGCATGCCACGTGCTACAGGAAGCCGGTGCGAAGTCCGTGACCGTGGTCGCCACCCATGGCGTGCTGTCCGGCCCGGCAATCGATCGGCTGAAGGAAAGCGGCGCACGCGAGGTCGTGCTCACCGACACCGTGCCGATTCCGGAGGAGAAGCGCTGGGACGGTCTGACCGTACTGTCCATTGCCCCCTTGCTTGCCAGCGCCATTCGCGCGGTATTCGAGGATGGTTCGGTGGCTGAACTGTTCGACACTTACCCCGAACATCACGGTCAAGGATTCCTCTTTGCGTGAGTCCTGTTGCTTCTCATGAAGCGACGCGAACGACATGGTATGGGCTTTCAGTAATTCCAGCCGTGTGGTATAAATGAATACTTGTGGATGCAAGCCCACTGCTCCCCCATGGTGTAATGGCAGCACACGGGTCTTTGGAACCCTTTGTCTTGGTTCGAGTCCAGGTGGGGGAACCCAATGGCGGTTCCTTGTATGAGGAATTGCCGCAAATCAAGAAGCGCGAGTCGTATCAAGGCTCGCGCTTCTTGTTTTCTCTGTTCACTGCGTTATTGCCGATTTCGTATGGTTTGCTGGATTCGATGGCAATGCTGAGCCTTGTCTTCGGGCATCCCGCCGCGACACAACACCGTGAACGATAACAACGACCACTACAATGAGATATGGTCCCACATATGTTGCACATCAAAGGAGACAGACACAGTGACCGTGACCCGTGTATATATCGCCAGCCCCGAAGGCGCTAATGGCCGCAACGTCGTTGCGTACGGCGTGCTCAATGCATTGACTTCCAAGTACAAGACCATGGTGTTCCGTCCGGCCGTGTCCAACCACGACGACTTCACCCCCATTCTGCTCGCCGCGTCCAATGCTGGCCTTGGCGTGGCTCTGTCTACCGGACTTGACGTGCACAAGGTGCGCACCGACAAGGACACCGCCCGTGGTGACATCGTCGGTGCATTCAACGACGCCATGGATGTGTCCCGTGCGGATGCCGCACTGATCGTCGGTACCGACAAGTCGCATGTCAATGATCCGACCAGCTACGAATTCAATGCGAATGTGGCCGCCGATCTGAAGGCCGGCGTGTTCCTGGCCGTGTGCACCATCGACCGCTGGCCGCACGAGCTGGACGAGACCGTGCATCTGTCCATCGAGGGCATGGAAGCCGCCGGCAACAAGGTGCTCGGCATTTTCGTGACCGGCTGCGAACCGCGCCACGCCTTCTCCGTCAAGGAAACCCTCGCCAAGTACGGTCTGCCCGTCTGGACGCTGCCCCAGATTCCGTTCACCGACGAATCCACCAAGGATCTGGCGCTGGAGACCTTCCGCAAGAACGCCCCCACCGATGAAGTGTTCGCAGCGCTCGATGTGGAGAACACCGCACCCATCACCCCGTATGCCTTCCAGTTCGACCTGCTCGGCAAGGCCAAGAGCAACAAGAAGACTATTGTGCTGCCTGAAGGCGAGGAAGACCGCATTATCAAGGCGGCTAACTACCTGCTCGAGCGTGAGATTGTGAATCTCATCATCGTGGGCGATAAGAATGCCATTCTGGCCCGCGGCGAGGAGCTCGGTCTCAAGTTCCTGGACCGCGCCCGTTTCCAGGCCATGGATGACGAGAACGTCTTGAAGCCCATGGTTGCCAAGCTGTGCGAGCTGCGCGCCAAGAAGGGCATGACCGAAGAGCAGGCCCGCAAGCAGCTGGCCGACGCCAGCTACTTCGGCACAATGCTCGTGGTGCTCGGCTACGCCGACGGCCTGGTCTCCGGTTCCATCAATTCCACGGCCAACACCGTGCGTCCGGCCCTGCAGGTCATCAAGACCAAGCCAGGTCAGAAGCTCGTTTCCGGCGCCTTCCTCATGTGCTTCAAGGATCACGTGGCCGTGTTTGCCGACTGTGCCATCAACCTGAACCCGGATGCGGAGCAGCTCTCCGAAATCGCGCTGCAATCCGCCGAAACCGCACGTGCCTTCGGCATCGACCCGAAGGTCGGCATGCTCTCCTACTCCACGCTCGGCTCCGGCAAGGGCCCGGATGTGGATATTGTCGAGGAAGCCACCAAGCTGCTCAAGGAGAAGGCACCGGACCTGCCGGTGGTTGGTTCCATCCAGTTCGATGCCGCCTGGTCGCCCGACGTGGCCGCCACCAAGGCCAAGGGCAACGATGTGGCCGGACACGTCAACGTGTTCGTGTTCCCGGATTTGTGCGCCGGCAACATCGGCTATAAGGCCGTGCAGCGCTCCTCGGGCGCGCTGGCCATCGGCCCGGTGCTGCAAGGCCTCAACAAGCCGGTGAATGACCTGTCCCGTGGTGCCCTGGTGCAGGACATCATCAACACCATCGCCCTCACCGCCATCGAAGCGCAGTGATTCCGACTCCGGCTCTCCTCTCTGAGGGGAGCCGCTGTAATGCCACATTTTGTAGCAAGCAACGAGTAATCTAATCAACGGTAACCCGTGTATCCACGGGAACATTCAATTCACAATGGAGGATGCCCACAATGGCGAAAACCGTCCTTGTCATCAATTCTGGCTCCAGCTCGATCAAGTACCAGCTGGTTGATCTCGAATCCGGCGAAGGCCTCGCTTCCGGTCTCGTCGAGAAGATCGGTGAGCCGGTCGACGGCCACTACAAGCACGAGTACAACGGCGAGAAGCACGAGCTTGAAGAGCCGATTCACGACCACGAGCAGGGCTTGAAGCGCGTGCTCGGCTTCTTTGAGGAGTACGGCCCCAAGCTGTCCGACGCCGGCATCGTTGCCGTCGGCCACCGTGTGGTGCAGGGCGGTTCCATCTTCCCGAAGCCGGCCCTCGTGACCGACAAGACCATCAACCAGGTCAAGGATCTGGCTGTGCTCGCCCCGCTGCACAACGGCCCGGAGGCCAAGGGCGCCGAAGTCATGCGCTCCCTGCTGCCGGACGTTCCGCAGATCTTCGTCTTCGATTCCTCCTTCTTCTTCCAGCTGCCGAAGGCCGCCAGCACCTACGCGCTGAACAAGGAAATCGCCGATCAGTACCACATCCGCCGCTACGGCGCCCACGGCACCTCCCACGAGTACATCTCCTCCGTGGTGCCGGACGTCATCGGCAAGCCGGCTGAAGGCCTGAAGCAGATCGTGCTGCACATCGGCAATGGTGCTTCCGCCTCCGCTGAAGTCTCCGGCAAGCCGGTTGAGACCTCCATGGGTCTGACCCCGCTCGAGGGCCTCATGATGGGTGGCCGTACCGGTGACATCGACCCGGCTGTGGTCTTCCACCTGATCCGCAACGCCCACATGAACGTGGACGAGCTCGACGCCCTGTTCAACAAGCGTTCCGGCATGATGGGCATGACCGGCTTCGGCGACCTGCGCGAAGTCCACCGTCTGGTGGGCGAAGGCAACGAGGACGCCAAGCTGGCTCTGGACGTCTATGTGCACCGCATCGTCAGCTACATCGGCAACTACACCTACCAGATGGGTGGCTGCGACGTGATCACCTTCACCGCTGGCGTGGGCGAAAACGACGACATCGTGCGCAAGATGGTGTGCGACAAGCTCGCTCCGTTCGGCGTCAAGCTGGACGAGGAGAAGAACGCCACCCGTTCCAAGGAACCGCGCATCATCTCCACTCCGGACTCCTCCGTGATCATCGCCGTGATTCCGACGAACGAAGAGCTGGCCATCGCCTGCAAGTCCGCCGCAATCGCCGAAGCCGGCACCGACACCTACGGCAACACTTTCGCCAAGTGAGTGGCCGCCGTTAGGGCATTAACTAGTCTCTAGTTGCAACACGAGTGTGGGGCTGATTCCGGTTGGAATCAGCCCCACACTCATTTGTAATGCCGTGATTTGCCCGATGCGTCGCGCTCCCCTCGGTCGCCTCCGGCGACAGCTCCTCTTAAAGAGGGGCGCCGGACTCTTTAACTTGGCTCCCTCCCTGAGGGTAGCTGTCCGCGCAGCGAACTGAAGGGAGCTGAATTATGCCAGCATCCCGTTCCACATACCAACGAAATCAGGCAGGGTCTTGCGCGTGGTGGCCACATTAATGACCTGAATATCGGGAATGCGTAGTCCCAGCATCGCGGCAAACGTGGCCATACGATGGTCGGCGTAGGTTTCCATATTCGCCTCATGCAGTGTCTCAGACGGCACTGGCTCGATGCGCAGTCCGTCGGGCAATTCCTCGGACACTCCCCCGATGCGGCGAATCTCATTGACCAAGGCTTCCAGACGGTTCGTCTCGTGGCCGCGCAGATGCCCTATACCGACCATATCGGTGGGCTTATCGGCGAATACCAGAATCGCCGCCAGCGAAGGCGCAATCTCTCCCGCTGCGGTCAAATCAAACGAGCCTAGGCCGCGTACAGTTCCATCGCCGGTCACTTCGCAATAGCGCACGCCGTCAATCGTCGGGAACGATACCTTGGCACCCATTTGCTCCAAGTATCCAGGCAGCAGACCGCCCGGCTGGGTGGTGGTTTCCGGCCAATGCGGTACACGGACCGTACCATCGGCAATCAAGGCCGCACCGAGGAATGGCGCCGCATTCGACAAGTCAGGTTCGACAGTCACCTTATCCGACAGCTGTATCGCGCGAGGCTCGACCGTCCATGTGCGGGCGGACTCATCGGCTTCAATTGCACCGCCGGCACCGGTCACATCGACCACGGTCATGCGGATGTGCGGCAGACTCGGGGTCTTTTCTCCTGTGTGCGTCAGTCTCAATCCACCGGGCAGTTTGGAACCAATCAACAGCAAGCCGGAGATGAACTGGGAGGAACCGGACGAATCGATACTGACCCGAGCCTGAGCAGCCGGAAGCTCGGTTGGCGGTGTAATGGTAAACGGCAGTCGTCCGACTTCCCCGTGGTATTCGATCTTGGCACCAAGTTGCTTCAGACCGTCAAGCACCGGCCTCATCGGGCGGGCGTAGGCTTGTTCGTCACCGTCGAAATGCACTGGCCCATCGGCGAACAGTGCCAGTCCCGGTACAAAACGCATCACCGTACCGGCCAAGCCGCAGAACACATCAACGTTGCCATTGAATCGGCCGGATGAAGGCGGTGTGACCGTTACGGTGGTGTCGGTTGTGGTATCGACATCGCATCGCACGCCCAATGCTTCAAGAGCGCCCATCATCAAGTCGGTGTCACGCGAACGCAGCAATCCGACCAAAGTGACGGGTTCATTGCCAAGTGCGGCAAGTATCAGATAACGATTGGATAACGATTTGCTGCCCGGTACCGTCACCGTGGCGTTCAACGGTCGTGTAGCAAGCGGCGCAGGCCAGAGATTCGAGAGTTGTTCAGTCATAAGGCCAAATCTAGCAAATGAATGGGCTCAGCGGTCGGCAGCGATGCGAGATTCAATTTGCTGTTCCGGTTCAGCAGCGGGCTGTTCCAGTCCACCTTCGATGGCTTGGGCATGCAAGAGCTGCGCGGCAATACGATCAGCTTCGATGGCAGCGATTTGACGAGAGAACACGATGAACCAACCGAGGAACGCCAGTCCAGCCAGAGCCTCCACATTGGTAAGCGTGTTGTGCCCCATCATCATATTGACCCAGAATGCGGCGCATACGAGTGCAGCCAAATCGGAGGCCACCATCACCGCTTTGGACAGTCGGGGCGCCAGCCATGGCAGGAGGACAAACAGCAGCAACATCACAAACGGCAGGCCTTTGGCGCAGATGTTGTGCAACAGATTGTGCGGTGTATAGCGGAACACGCCAATGCCGATGAACGCCAGGCCGGCCACGGTCAGCAGAATGGACAGGACGACTATACGGAACATGAAATGCGAAATCTCATAACCGCGGTTCGGGTCGGCTTTGGTGTGGTCATGCCACAGGCGCTGCAGCCGTTCGGTGGTCACCAGCTCGGAGATGGCGAAGTAGCTGACGATGATGATGCACGTGCCGGCCAGAATCAGCGTGGAGTTGAACATGCGTGCCGCGAATGTGGTGCGGTCGCCCAGCTGGGAGAAATTGTTGTGATACCAGTATGGATCGTCGGTGGTCATGCCGGCGGTAACCACGCCGGAGATGACGAAGAACGGCAACAGGCTGGCGATGGTTTTGGCATTCATCATCTCCGCCTGCACGAAGGTCATATACCCCACCACGCCGGCGAAGGCCGCGCAGACGCTGGAAAGATAGCCGGAGAACAGTGCCTTGCCCATCATGTCACTGGCCGCGCCGATCAGGGCGAACGAAGACAGGAAGATGGTCGAGGCGTATACCACCGACAAAGCGATGATTTCGAACATGCGACGAATCGGCGCGAGCCAACCGTGTTTGAGGTTCAGCGAGCGTGACTTGCTGGCGTATCCGATGATGAACGAGATGACACCGCACGCGGCCACGATGCCCGAACACACCATGAAACGGCGTTGGGTCAGCTGCCAGATGGCCGGCGCGAATTGCAGGTACAGGTTCATGGACACCGCGCCGACGACGGCACAAATCAGAAAGGAGATGAGGCCGGAGGTTTCCGCACGTTGGTGACATCCCATGCCGGTCCTCCCCTATCTATTCGATACCGCGTTATCTTTCAACAACAAACAAAGCTCCCCCCGAGGACAACGCTTTACTAGCAAGCCAGCGGGATTTGGCTGTCGCCATTCTACTGAAAATCTGAAACACTACAAAAATCTTGTAATTCCCGTAATGATGTTCAGAATTGCTTGCGACGTAGAATCTTGAGATAGTTCTTGCGGAAGTCTCTCCGGTTCTTGAATATTTTCCGATCAGTAGCAGTTTCCGTGCCTTTATCGAACTTCAACGCAGTCAGTTCGACAGTACACATCAGATCTGCCGCCTGTTCAAGACGATAGTCCTTTGGCTGTGCATCACGGTATACAACGGCCTCCTTAGACAGCGCATAGCTGATAGAAGTCTTCAATGCATTTGCAACAATCTGCTGACCATTGTCGTAATACACCTTGATTATCTCGTACGACTGGAATTCGTCCAGATGCGACAGGAAGAAGTCGGCTAAGTCACGTTTGAGCTGAGCCTCAAATCGGATTTTGTTGCCATCAAACATGGTCTTGAGATGCGCGAATGTCACATATCGGAACGGAAGGTTACGAGCGAGCGTGAAGAACGCGAAGAACAACCGCTTACGGTCCGCAAATGAAATGTCTTCGTAACCGTCATGCCCATTAAACAATGGACCAGCATGGAATGGAATATCAGGCAAGCCTGAATCAGCCAGATGGCGTTCATACTTATCAATATGTTCCGCTACAGAATCGGACTGGACGTGAAGCACCAATGTGATGAGATAGTATTCGGACAGCTTACCGTTGTAGATGACTTTGTTTTAGCTTGTCGCTAGAGCGAAGTCATCTGCATGGCCTCGTTGCCGAGACCAGCTCCAAGCCTCACGCGACTCTCGCCGCCGCTTGGTTCGCGTTTCGCCGGATGCCGCATTGTCCCGCACTCAAGGCGGGTCTGTCTTCCGCTTCCTCCACGCGCGTTTGACGTCTCCGGGGCACTCCCGGCGACTTGGATGTTGATGGCCGCGTTCACATCACGGTCGATGACAAGCCCGCACTCCTCGCAATGGTAGACGCGCTCGGACAGGGGCAGCTTGGCTTTCACCGTCCCGCAGTTCGAGCAGGTCTTCGAGCTTGGATACCAGCGGTCGATGACGTGGAGCCTCGCGCCGGCGCGTGCGGTCTTGTAGGTCAGTAGGCGTCGGAACTCCGCGAACGCGGCGTCCTGAATCGATCGGGCGAGCCCGTGGTTTCCCACCATGCCCGCCACGTTCAAGTCCTCGATGCTGATGTCCGCGTAGGTATGGGCGAGCATGGCGGTGGTCTTGTTGAGCGCGTCCGAACGCAGGTTCGCCACCCGTGCGTATAGTCGGGCGACCTGCGCTCTCGCCTTGCGGCGGCGGTTGGAGCCTTTCCGTTTGCGGCTCAGATTCCGTTGGGCTTTCTTCAACCGTCTGAGGTTCGATTTGAGTGCGTGCGGGTTGTGTATCACGGTGCCGTCCGACAATGTGGCGAGTTCCTTCACGCCCAAGTCGATGCCGACGCTCCCGTCTTTCGGCGGCGATGGAATCGGCAGGTCGGCGCGTTCGACGGTCAGGCTGGCCTGCCAGCGTCCACCACGCTTGGATACGCTCATGCGCAGCACCTTCGCGCCGTCCACTCGCTTGGACACGTTCTCCATGCAGTGCACGCGGCCTATCCTCGGGAGCCGCAGCGCATGAGGGTCACAGTCAATGAGACCAAACGAGCCCGTCGTGTACGCGAATCTGGGAACCGCCTTGTCCTTGGATTTGAAGCGTGGGAAGCCCATCCTGCGGCCTTTCCGTCGCCCCTTGCGGGACTTGGAGAAGTTCTTCAGGGCGTCGGCCAATGATTCGAGGCCGCTGTTGTATGACTCCTTGCTGTTCCTGGGCCACCATGGTTCTCCCGTGGTCTCGTCCATGGCGAGTGTGTTCTTGGCTTGGTTCCACCACCTGCGCAGCCCGTAGTACGACCATTCGGGTTTATCGCCGCGTTCGAGCATGTCCTTGACATGAGCGAGTCCCGCGTTGTAGGCGAACCGCGCCGCACCAGCATGGGACTCCAAGAGTCGTTCCTGCCGTGGCGTCGGGTCGAGCGCCACCTTGACCGCCTCAAGCATCGCGCGCCGCCTTCAACGCCGCGTCCGTCTTGCGCTTGGCCGCGCGACGCCCGTACAGCCGGGCGCAGAACGAGGTCAGCACCTCGGTCATGTCGCGCACCAGATCGTCGTCCGGCTCCGTGTCGTCCACCACGATGATTCGGCGTCCCTGCGCCTTCAACGCGCTCTCCACCAGCCCCGCGTTCATGCGGGCGAGCCTGTCCCTGTGCTCCACGATCAGCGTGCCCACGGTCGGGTCGGCCAATAGACGGTTGAGCCTGCGCCGCCTGTCGTCCATGCCGGAACCCGTCTCCGTGACGATTTCCGGCTTCTCTACTCCCATGCCGAGGGCGAACGCCTTCAACCGGTCGGCCTGACGTTGCAGGTCGTTCTTTTGGTCGCCGCTGGATACTCGCGCATAGCAGACGGTGCGGGGTTCCATGCTTTTCGATTGCGGCATGGTCTCGTATTTCGGGTCGTGGATGAGCCACATGCCGGTCGGCGTCTGTTCCACAGGAACGGGCATGGTGCCCTGACGGCACCATTTCCACACGGTCTGCGGATGCAATCCTTCCAGTCTGGCCCATTCCTTTACCAACATGAGATTTATTATAACATAGGATTACTTAAGAAAACAAAACAGTTCAGTAACAGGCAACAACCCCACTCGCCAGATTCGTCCGCGAAGATGCTCAATTCTCTCAAATGGGCTCCTGACAACATTGGAGGAAAAGGAATGCCGGGGGAATACCCCCGGCGACTTGGAGCCTCGCCCTTGCGGGCCAAAGCACTGTTTATTATGCCAAAATACGTGACGACTCGCAACATCCTCATGAATGTTGTTACTGAATTTTAAAGGAAATAACTAAAGCATTTTAGTCACTGGTCTCGGCATATGTCTTGCGACAAAACAAACGGGATTTAGGGGGGGCACCCATTGGGCAACCCCTAAATCCCGCTTATGGCACGAGTATCAACACCCGTATTGCGACGAACTACTCCGTCTTGCTACGAGCGCGAAGTACCACCGCACCCGCGCCAAGCAGCACCACCATGGCCGCCACAATCGCAATGACCGACGAACCCGTGGCACTCAACGAAGCGCCATTCTTGTCATTGTTCTTGTTGTCGTTCTGGCTGGGCTTGTTCGGCTTGGTATCGCCAGGCTTGTTCTGGTCGCCGGGCTTGTTCGGCGTCACCGCGACCTTGGTGAATTCGACGGTGACGCCCTTGCCGATGGCATTGCCGTTCAGCACGGCCTTCACCGTGTACTTGCCGACCTTCGTGGACACGACGTTCAGCGAAGCCACGCCGGCGGCATCGGTCTTGACGGTGGTGTTTCCGCCAATGGCCGAGACGCCTTCGGGCAGTTCAAACGCCACCTCGGCATTGGCCAGCGGATTGCCGAACGAATCCTTGACCGTTGCCTGCACCGTGCGGATGGCCTTGCCGTCGGCCACGGCCGAACCGTCGACCGCGGTCAGCGTGGACTTCTTGGCATCCGGCTGGGTGGGGTCGGCGACCGTGCACTTGGCCAGTTCGTCGGCGGTCGGAATCTTCACCGGATCGGTCTTGTTGCCGCTGTAATCCTCGACCTGCACCCGCAGTTCATGACTGGCGGGGGATGGACCTGGTGTATGAGGCAGGTGTGGTACGACCACGGATAATACCAGTGATTGGCGGAGTGTTCTGCGAGTAGGTGTAGCTAGCACCCAGCTGGTTCTCCTGCTGCTGCTTGCCATTCTCGCCGATCCACTTCTCGGTCATGTACAGGTAGCGCCAGTCTTGAGTCTCAGGACGGGCCAGCGTCACATTATCGCCATTCCAGATCACCGAGCAAGCCGGATACGGCTCAATGGCGGCATCGGCAAATGCACCTGTTGCCGTAGCGGTAGTGCCACCTGCATTATCGACGTTCACCACATAGCGGGAGCTGTCAACCGGCGCATCGGCAATCGTCACTTTGCTCTTGTCGGCGGCGACCCTGACGGTCTGGGAATACGGCTTCGCGGCGTAACGCCACGAACCGGTGTCGGATTTGACGGTCACGGTTTTCTCGCCGGATACCTGCGGATTGGTCCAAGAGACCTTGACGTTGCCGTCCTTGCCTGGTTCGACTTTCGCGTCGGAGACGGCCGCCGCTTCGTTCAGCGGCGCTTCGGTGGCGAGCGAACGCGAGCCGTCCGCGCCCACGGCGTAGAGCTTGAGCGTGCCGGTCTTGGCGGGCAGGTGCTTGACATACAGGGTGTCGTCGTAGCGGCCGCCGAGGAAGGTATTGTCCAGGTAGAGCAAGTAGTTCTTGATGGTGGAGTAGTCGGCGCGATTCCACTTGACGATCAGCTCGTCGGAGTTCGCATAGGCGCGTTCCACCTGGAAGTTCGTCGGGGCGGCGGGCGTGTGGGCCGCGCCGTCCGTAACGGTGAGCTTGCCGATGTTCACCTGGTAGTTGTCAATCGGCTCCGGCCTTGACGATCAGACCCAGCGTGGCGATCTTCTTACCCGCGTACTGGGACAGGTCCACGCTCGCGGTCTTCCAGCCGTTGCCTGCCGAACCGTCCGTCACGTCCACCGGCACCACGGTCTCGGGGTCGTCGGCAAGGATGAGGCCAAGCTGCAACTTGGAATCATCGCTGTTGAGCTTGTTGTAGGTCAGGTCAATCTTGGAGCCGGCAGCGACATCCAGGTCGGTCTTGTACAGGCGAATGGTGTTGTCGTTGGAGAGCTTGCCGCTCAGCACCAGCGAATCGCCGCCTTCGTAACCACCGACCTTGGTGTACTTGAAGCGTGGTACCGCCTCGTAGTCCTTACCGTAGTCGAAGTCGGCCTGCAGCGGGTCGGAGTCGGCATCGATCCACCACTGCCATGTCGGCAGAATATCCTGCAGGTTGATGTTGCCCCACTGCTGGTCGCTGGTCCGTTCGCCGCCATCACGCCATTCGAGACCGTGACCGGTGTTGAACGACGTAGAGAACATGGAACCGCCAACCACGGAGCATTCGGCGATCTGGGAAGCGAAGCCCTTCCAACCGTCATTGCTCGTGCCGTCGTCGATGTAATTGTCGGCGATGTCGGTGGTGCCCTTCTCGCCGGTGGACGAGCCGGTCCACAGTCGGCGTTCGCGGTCGAACACCTGGTTCTGGTATTTCGGATAGACCTTCTTGTCGTCGCCCAGTTCGCGGGAGACGAAGTCGGTGCCGAGCGCGGCGAGGCTCACATACGGCTTACCTGTATCGTCGAGATTGACGTTCATATAGCCCGCATTGCTGCCGATACTGTCGAACTTCTTCTGTCCGGACTCGATGCCAGCAAACACCGCATATTTCGGATCGATGCCGAAACTCTCGGCGTGAGCGGCCGAATCCTTAAGCATGTTGCCGCTGAACCAGTAGTTCAGGAAGATGGAATCAGAGATCTTGCCCTTGTCCGTATCCTGCACATACGGCGAATTGCTGCCGTTGAACATGTCTTGGTATCCTACGCCGCCACCCGGGTATGTGGCTGAGTCGTACCACTGGATGTAAATGCCCTGATCGACGATCTGCTTCATGAAGTCCTGATAGGCTAGAACATCGTCGGCGCTCACGTCGGATTCCTGGTTGACGAAATAGCCGTCGAAACCGTAGTATTCGGCGATTTCTACCAGCTTGTCGGCCACCGGGTAGGTGCCGTCGGCACGTTTGCCCTCCAGCAGGTCCTTGTAGGTCTGTTCACCACGATCATTGTCTGAGTAGAAGATCATGGCGATCGACTTCGCGCCGTTCTTGTGGGCAGCGTTGGCGTATGCGGCGTTCGGCAGATTCAGCGTGCCGAACTCGAACCATTTCTGGGTCCAATCGGACTGGACTTTCTTGTCATACAGGCTCTTCGGCACGTTCGCGATGGGCTGGCCAGGCCAAGTACCGTAATAATCCGTGTACTGCCAGTAGTTGAACAGGTATTGCGAGAACACGTTGTTGTCGTGGAACGATTCGAAGAACGCATTGCCGTAGTCGCCTGCGAGGTTGAACATCTCGGTATCGGCCGGCAGGCTCGGGTCCTTCTGGGTGATCGAGGACGTGAAGGACTGGGCCAAGTCCAACGGGCTTCGCGCCGGCCGCATCATCGACGACATGTTCAAGGCCATCGGCGAACAGACCGTCACCATGCCCGGCACCGCCATGGCCGAGACCATCATCCCCTCCATCGCCCGCGACATCAAGGCCATCAAGGACCGGCGCCGCGAGGTCGGGCACGCAGGTCGAGAAGCTCCTGGAGGACCACCCTCTTCTCGTGGTCCCGGCGTCGATGCCCGGGACAGGCGTCAGGACCGCAAGCAACATCCCGCTTGGCATCGGCGGCGACATCGCCAACTTCACAAGCGCGGCCCACCTGGCCGCCTACGCCGGCATCGCTCCGGCCACCGGCCAGTCCGGCACCAGCATCAAGGGCGAGAGACCCTCCAGACGGGGCAACAAACGCCTCAGGAACGCGCTGTGGCAGTCCTTGTTCGTCGCGTCCGCCAAACACCCGCCGTCCATCGCCTACTACAAGCGCAAACGCGAACAGGGCAAGCACCACAACGCCGCTGTCATCTGCCTCGCGCGCCGACGCTGCGACGTAATCTACAGCATGCTCAAAAACGGAACCCTCTACCAGGAACCAGCCCTCGTAGCCTGAATCGGGCCACACGGGAAAGGACGCCGGACGCCACCGGCAGGGCGAAGCGCGCCCACGACAGCCAACCGGAATCCCGACACGTCAACTCCCCAAGGAGTTGACAAAAACATAGGAACACCCCCATGGCATTGTGCCGGTGGCGCTGGCCGGTGCGGCCAACGCCGCCAGCGTGGTCATCGACAATACCGCGGCCAGACCGCTGCACAGCCATTTCCTGTGTTGAGCCCGGGCAGAAGTACACCCAGCGGGATCGCCTAGTGACAATCTCATCTATAATCTCCTTTGACTTCTTCCGGCTTACGCCGGAGATCAACCGTCTGCGTACTACTTCGTCCCTACCGATGTGGGCCATGGGATACGGCGCTTCGCATATCGCGCCGTATCCCAAATACTGTTTTTCGGTTCATTCGAACCGGTGTTATCCGCGGCGGCGGACTGCGAATACGCTGATACCGGCGAGCGTCATAATCACGGCGACCGATAGCACGACGGTGCCGTCGGAACCGGTGCTTGCCAGACGTCCGGTTGCAGACTGTGGCTTGTTGTGTGATGCGTCACCGGAACTAGGTTTGTCCGTTTCGCCTGTGCCTGGCTGTTGCGGCTTGGGCTTGCCGCCCGTTGCATCTGCGATTGCGGTGTTGAGCGATGCCGTCCAGGAGACAACGTCAGCTCCGGTATACAGCTTGCTGGTCAGGCCAGTGACCGCCGCGTTTCTGGCCGTGGTCAGCGTTGTCCGCACATCGGTATCGGTTGCGCCGTCAGCTAGCAATGCATCCGCCTTGGCTATGGCACCGGTAAGTGCCGTGGTGTCGATAGAGGTCAGGGAAAGTTCGAGCGTCGGATCATATGTGTTGCTGTATCCGTCGTTCCAATCCGCGCCGAGCACCGCCTTGTTCACCTCATACAGGTTGGTGGCCGCTGCCACGGTTTGGCGCGTTTCGGCTGGAACATCCTTGGTATAGGACATACGGTCAAGGAAGTGGTTGGCAGCCTGCTTGGCGTTTTCCAGACTCATGCCTTGGCTTTGTGCGATGGCTGTCTTCGTCCAAATCAGATTCGACGGTTTGATGTGTGCCAAATCATCGTCGGAATAGGTGCGTCCGTCGCGGTCGAGCGCGTAGACGAACATGCCTCCGAGATTGTGGTCGTACGAGTATGAGGCCACATCATAGAAATGACTGTCCAGGTATGGTTCGGTCGCGTCGTTCCACCGGTTATTCATGTCACCCTCTTCGGGGAAGGTCAGGCCGGGAACGAACTTGGTCGAGTCGATAAACTGTTCGTAGGTGGCAGCGGCCTTGGCCGTCCGGTTCGAATCGGAACCGTACTGCTGGTAGGCAACATAGTCGAAGCAATCAGAAACGTTCTTAAACGGAGCAGTGTAGCTGCCATTGGTGTCGTAAAGGAACATCGTGCCTTCCGGGTTATCCGACTTCGGCCCGATGCGCTTGGCGAGGGCTGTGATGACCTGATCGGAAATCGCCACCTGCGCGGCATCCGGGAAAGTTTCCATATCGATGTCAAGACCGTCGAGGCCAACCGAGGTCATGTACGTTTCGATGACATGATCGGCGTACGCGTCATAATCCGATTCGGTCGCGCTATCGACGTTTTTGCCCTGCTGAGCAATCCACGTCTTGAAACCGTCGACCATAACACCGCTGTAATCCAAACCTCGTACGAGTTTGACGCCTCGGGCATGCAGATACGGCGCGTAATCGCTCTTGAGCTTGTCATAGAACGGCTGGGCCGCCGCTTCCTGGCCACTGGGAACGTAGCTGAACACATTGACGACATCGATGCCGTATGGAATGTCGTACATGGAGATCCAATTGTCATCCGGTAAATCGGTGTTCACGCCTTTCATGGTCACGTCACGCCATGCGCGGTAATACACCATGAAATGCTTGTTGCCGTTACCCTCCTGCGACGCCGCAACGGGGGAATCCCCCTCCTGGGCGTTCGCAACCGTTCCCATGGCCAGCGAACATCCGAGCATCAGTGCTGTGGCGACTACGCCCGCCGCGACGGCGGCGAGTCTGCGTCCGATGGACGAGCGCCCTTCACTACCTTGTGAGCAACACATATATAATCTCCTTTGTTGTTTCCTCTATCGGGCGACAACCCGCAGACTTGCAGGTTGCGAGGATGGATGCCTTGCGGTTTCAGGCTCCATCCGGGGGTGTGATGCGGTTCCAGTGCTTCGCACCCCACATTCATACATGCCCCCTAATATTCCCCCGGCAGCGTCGCCGTGACCGTATGCGTCGAATCTCCATCCAGCGTGCAGGTCACCTGAACTTGCCCGTCACCGACATCCCGCAGACGATCACACGGCACGTGGAACGCGATATCGCGACGCTCTCCCGCGTTCAAGTCCATGTATACCGAATCGACAAGCATTGCCAAACGTGGGATGCGGCGGCCGCCGCTGACATGCGCGAACAGATTCACGGCACCCGCGGCCCCGTGATCGTCAGCATGTGCCGTCACCTGCACCAGCACTTCACCTGGATGCGATTGCGTATCGGCGTGCATCTCGCTGAACGTCACCGCCGCCAGCGAACCGGCTCCATAGCCGAAGCCGCGCAATATCGGTTCCGCCGCATCCTTGTAGACATGCGCGGCACTTTGGCGGTCATTGTATCGAACGGGAATGGCTGCGGGATATGCGGGTAAGGTCACAGGAAGGCGGCCAGACATGTCGGCTCCGTCAACCAATACGTCGGCTACGGCCTGCGGCCCATATTGGCCGGCATATCCGGCCCAGATCGTCACGGCGGAGCGTTCCAGCACATCGGTCAGTACATGCGCGCGACCGCACACCGCCACCGAAACAATTGGAGCGGTGGTCAATGCCGCGACTTCACCTAGCATGTCATCCTGACGCCAGGGCAGGCGGATGTCAGACAAGTCCACGCCTTCGCCGCAGGTGGCACCGTATTCGGTTACGGCCTTCGCCGCGCCATTGTCGTCGAATTCACTGTCATAGCTGCGTTCGCTGGTGCTGCCGCATACGAATACCACGGTCGACGCACGCGCCCATTGATCGGCCGGCGCATCGCTCGGCTTGGCGGCCAAGAGAACCCGGTCCTCCCCGAGACGTGCCACCAATTGCCGGTAGACGCTTGACTGTTCATCGGCGGGCAGAGGGGCGGTGTAATCGCCCAGGAAGCAGCCGAAATCGTCGGCGAACGGGCCGGCGACAATCACAGGGCCGGCTTGAGCATCAGCTATGACGCTGCGGATATCGTCGAGCGTGGCGGCAGACTGGCCATCATTGATCAGCGTTATCGCCTCGCGGGCCATGCGCTTGGCCTGCTCACGCCCATCCGCAGTGGCCTGCGCGATGGCGTCGGCGCTCGGCATGGCAATTGCGGCGGTATCGGCACCGTCTTCGGGCAAGAGACCGAACATGGCTTTGAGTTCCAGCACCCGGCGCAAGGCCGTGTCGACAGCGGCCACTACCTGTTCGTCATCCGCATATTCTTCGAGGCGGGTGAATCCTTCATCCCACAGGGAGACGTCCACGCCGGCGAGCAGTGCGGCACGCCCTGCCGCGGGAATGGAGCCGGCCATGTCTTCGAGCCGATCCACGGCCAGGCCATCGGCCATCACGATGCCGTCGAAACCGAGCTGGTCGCGCAGATAATCCTTGAGCAGCCACGGGTTGGCGCAGCAAGGTACAGAATCGATATCGTTGTAGGCTGCCATAAAGCCCAAGGCACCGGCGCGCACACCGGCGGCCACCGGCGGCAGATGAATTTCATGAAGATCGTGCGGGCCCAGTACGGCGGACTGTCCGTTGCGGCCGCCCACGGCCTCGCCTTGCGCCGCCAGATGCTTGAGCACCACGGCCACTCCCCCGTGGCCGACCTTGCTGCGATGCTCACCCTGCATGCCGGTAACGATGGCCTCGCACATGCGGGCAGCCATCAGCGGATCCTCGCCGAAGCATTCCTCGTAACGGCCCCAGCGTGGGTCACGGGCGATGTCCAAACCGGATACCAATGCGATATGAATGCCGCTGGCGGCCAGTTCTGCGGCAACCGCGGCTTCCGCTTCCTGCACCCCCTGCGGGTCAAACGTAGCGCCCAAACCCAGATTGGTGGGCAGCACCGTGCCGCCCAGCGCCTGATGCCCGTGAGGCGCCTCTTCGCTAAGTAATACGCCGATGCCGTGTGCGCCACGTTCCAGCACAGTTTGCTGCACCACGGCAATCGCCTCAGTCCGCTCCTCAGGGCGTATGCCGTTACCCCAATGTTGACCAGACCATGGGTCGGCTCGCAATAGACCGTACAGGGTGCCGAGCCCACCCCATCGGTCAATCTCCTGCTTGAGCTCGTCCGAGGCCACCAGCCGTCCCGCAGCATTGCGTTCCACGGACTTCCAACCGAGCAGACGCTGGTTCAACTGGCCAACTTTCTGCGTGAAGCTCATCGAATCAATGAGTCGGTCCACCGCGGCGCAATTGATGCTCATTGAGCGCTCCCCCTTCTCGTATATTGTCTTCTCGTTCTTCTCGCTCTTCGGCGAGTACCGGGTCTTATGTTTTGCCCTGCGCACTGCAATTGTGCGCACTGCAATTGAAAATATCCGGCTGTGGAACAAGGAGTAGATGATTCCACAACCGGATATCGGTTTAATCAGCCGTTTCGAACGATGGGTCCGAAACCGCAGTGTAGTAACGGGCGGCATAGGGGTGTTCGTCAGCGTGCAATTCCAGAATGCCACGCTGCGCGAGCGCCTCTTGATTGGACGCCACCTGCGAGGTGATGATGGTCGGGCGCTGGCCCGCCACCTGCAGCTTCATCCACAGGTCGCACACCGAGCCTCCCGGGCCGAGCGCACTGCGGTTCACCGGGTTTCCGGCCTCATCCACATCAATCACCACGGCGACGGTCTTCGGCTGAGCCGGCAATGCGGAACGGTACTGTGCGGCGAGTTCCCCGAACGTACGGCCGATCGGCTTCAGCTGGCCTTGCTCGTCGAACAAGCCCAGAGAGTACTCGAAGAACGGGAAGTCTTCCATGCTGGCGGGCACATCGTGCGAGCACCACCACGTCACACCCCACAGGTTCCGGCAATCCATGGCACGTTCAACGGTCTTGCGGCAGAATTCCGGCGTGTAGTCGGTTTCCAGCACATTCTCCGGCGCACCGACTTCCTGGAGCCACACCGGGCGCTCGGAATCCTTGCCGAACGCCTTGGCCAGCTCGGCCAGGTACAGTGCGTACGACGAGCACTCCTCACTGGTGGCGCCGTATCCTTGCGCGATGCCGTTGAACACCCAGGAGTGAATCACTGTCATATCACCCTTGGTGGCGGACTGCACCGGAGTGAACGGGTGCCCATCGATGAACCAGGTGCCATCGTTGACGCTGTACAGCGCGTTGTGCCCTTCACCGGCGGCGGTCGGAAGCAGCGCGTCCAGCCATGCGTCGATCTGCCGGTCCGTGGCGCTCATCTTCGTGGGATGCGGCCTGTCAGACAGCTGATTGACCTCGTTGCCCAAGGTCAGACCCTTGAACGCGGGTTCCTTGGACAGCTCATCGGTCATGGTCTTGACCAGTTCACGCTCGGCCGCAACGGCGTCCGCATCGGTGAACATGTTGCCCGCATGCCAGGTGACCAGCCATGAAGGCAGGAAGTCGAAGCTGGACAGATGCCCTTGGAACACGTCCACATAGGCATCCAAACCGTGCTCGCCGGCGATGTGCACCATGCGGCGCACATCCGCCACGCCCTTCTTGTTGATCCAGGTGCGATTAGGTTGCAGATACGGCCAGATCGGGAAGATGCGCACATGGTCCATACCCAGTTCGCTGATCTGCTTGAGATCGTTGTCGATGCCGTCCCAGTCCGGGTCGAGCCATGCGTGGAACCAGCCATGCGACGGCGTGTAGTTGACTCCGAATTTCATTGGAGTACCTCCTTTTTCCAGTCCGCTCAGCCCTTGAGTCCACCCTGTTCCAAGCCACGGAAGAAGTAGCGCTGGAAGCAGCAGAAGAAGACGATGATCGGGATAAGCGAGACGAGCGCACCGGCGGCGATCAGTCGCGGATCTTGGATGAACATGCCCTTGAGTCGGTTCATGCCGAGGGTCAAGGTGTACTTGCTTTCATCGGAGATCGCGATCAACGGCCACAGGAAGTCGTTCCAGGCACCGACGAATGCGAAGATGCCGACAACGGTCATCGTGCCTTTGACCTGCGGTACACAGATGTGGAAGAACCGCTGCCATAGGTTGGCACCGTCCACCATGGCCGCCTCTTCGAGTTCCATTGGAATGGATTTGAAGGCGTTGGTCATGAGCAGGATGTTGATGGCGCCGCACAGGCCAGGCAGTGCGACTGCCAGCAGTGTGTTCTGCAGGTGGATGGAGCGAATGATCAGGAACTGGGAGATCATCACGCCTTCGATCGGGATGACCATGGTGCCCATGAACATGGTGAACACCAGTCCGCGGCCACGCCACTTCAGGCGTCCCAGTGCGTAGCCGGCCATCGTGGAGAAGACCACGTTGCCGAAGATGGAGATCAGGCAGACCACCAGCGTGTTGAGCATGTAGTGGAATACCGGGACCTGCTTGAACACGGAAATGTAGTTGTCCAGCGTCGGGGTCTTCGGCATCAGGTAGGGAGGCACGGCGTAGACGTTGTCGCCCTTGCCCTTGAACGACAGGGACAGTTCCCAGACGAACGGGCCGACGAGCAGCAGGAACATCAGAATCAGAATCAGATACTGGACGACTTTGCCGACGGTGACCTTATGCGTGTTGGTATTCATCAGTCCTCACCTCGCTTTTGTACGATCTGCTGCACGATGAGCATGACGCCGACGATGACGAGCACGACGATGGAGATGGCGCTCGCGTAACCAGTGCGGGCCTGGATACCGGTGCCTTCGCGCTTGATAAGCATCGACATCGTCATATCCATGCCGCCGGGGCCTGCGGAGCCGTTGGTCAACACGTAGATTTCGTTGAAGACTCGGAATGCGGCGATGGTGGACAGCATCATGATGAGCATCATCGTGGAGCGCACGCCGGGCATTGTCACGTAGATGAACTGGCGGACAGGGCCAGCGCCGTCGAGGGAGGCGGCTTCGTAAAGGGATTCATCGATGTTGGCGAGGGCGGTCAGGTAGATGACCATGTAGTAGCCGAGGCCCAGCCAGATTGTCACGAACATCGAGCTGAAGAGCACGCCCCATCGATCGGTGAGGAATGGAACCGGCTTGGAGATGATCTTCAATGCCTTGAGCACGGAGTTGACCAGACCGGCGGAATCCAGCAGGTTGGTCCAGATCATACCCACCACAACGGCGGACATAACCACCGGCATGTAGAAGGCGGTGCGGAAGAAGCCCATGATGCGGGAGTTGCCCTTGACCAGATAGGCCAGGATCAACGGGAGGATCACCATGAACGGCACTACGCAGATCACGTAGAGTGTGGAGTTCAGCAGTGCCGTGAGGAAGTACTCGTCATGGAACAGTTTGATGAAGTTTTCGAGTCCGACGAAGGTTCCCGGACGGAGCAGCGTGGAGTTGGTGAAAGCAAGCCTGAAAGTGTTGAGTGCCGCAAGGACGATGAATACAAACACAATCACGAACGCTGGCAGAACAAACAGGTAGGGGGCAATGATGGTGCCGAAGCTACGATTCTGCTTCTTGCCGTGGTTGAGGTTCATCGGTTCAGGCCGGTCGGAGGCCGTGCGGGCCTCCGACCTGTCAGCGGCGAGTGCCGCGTTGCTCACTGTGCGAGCTTCTCGTTTGCGAACTCGACGGACTTGTCAAGGGCTTCCTTGGCGGTCTGCTTGCCCTGCATGGCGAGGGCGATCTGCTGCTGGAAGTTCTTGGAGCCGTTGTTGTCGGTGAACTCGGACGGACGAGAGCCGTAGCCGTCCTTGACCTGGTCGAGCGTGATCTTCAGAGCCTTGCCCTCAAGGGTGCTTTCGTCGATGCTCTTGTAGTAGTCGTCATCCAGACCCCCCTTGGCGGACGGGAACACGGAGGCCTTCTTGTCGAACTCGATCTGGTTCTTCTCGTTGGTCACGAATCGGGCGAAGTCGATGGCGACGTCGGGGTGCTTCGAGTTGGCGCTGATGCCGAGCATCTCGTAGGCCACGGAAGCGGACTTGCCGTCGTTACTGATACGCGGGCCGACTGCGAGGTTCTTGTAGAGGTCCGGAGCGTTCTGCTTGAAGCCGTCAGCGGAGTAGGCGGAGCCAGCCATGGAGACCAGGTTGCCGCGCTGGAAGAGATCGGCGGCCTGGCTCCAAGAGGAGTCGAGGGCCTCCGGCGGGATGCCGCCCTTCTTGTACAGCTCAACGAAGCGGCTGATCTGCTTGACGCCGGCCTCATCATTGAAGGTGTACTTGCTGTGATCCTCGCTCATGAAGGACTTGACGCCTGCGGTCATCAGATCTTCGGCGTTGGAGCCCATCGTGGTGCCCAAATAGACATCCTTGCAGTTCTGCACGATGGTGTCGCCGGCGGCGAAATACTCATCCCATGTGGTCGGGATCTTGTTCGGGTCAAGACCGCACTTCTGCATCAGCTCGGTATTCCAGTAGGTCGGGCCATCGTTGACGTACCACGGCAGGCCGTAGGCACCCTTCTCGACGCCGTTGCCCTGCATGGTCACGGACTTCCAAGCACCTTCGTAGTAGTCCTTTTCCGCATCCGGAGCCTGCTTGGAGACATCGAGCAGCGCACCGGCCTTGGCCAGACCGTACAGGATGGAGTTGCCGCCATCGACGATGTCCGGCAGTTCGCCGGCCGCAGCCTGGCTGGACAGCTTGTCTTCGTAACCGTCGGACGGGGCGTCAAGCCACTTGACAGTGACGTCCGGGTGGTCCTTCTCATAGGCCTTGATCAGCGCCTCGAAATATGGGGTGTACTTGTCGTTCTTGAGGTTCCAGGTCTGGAAGGAGATCTCCTTCTTGCCGCCGTCATCCCCCGCAGTTCCGCTACCACAGGCAGCCACCGATACGAGCATCGCACCGGCACCGGCGATGGCGAGGATCTTCTTCATAGAAAACATGATGTTTTCCTTTCCTTTTGGTTCCTTTTTCACCCCGCCCTGCTGTGGACGGAGAAAAACTAGTCGTTGCTATCCAGCACAGTCACCTGTCGCGGTAATCGGCTTGACGTCACAACCTTTATTCGCTCATCACTGAGACTAAACCGCTTTAGTTTCCGGCCAGTTGCAAGCCTGTAAACTAAATCGGTTTAGCAAAAATATAACACAATCGAAACATGCACGCAACGAATTCATCGTCGCGTGTCGCATTGATATTTGTCCAACGGGATCGCTCTCCCTCTTCTCATACAATAATGGGCCGCGCCCAACCGTATGGCAGAGCCGGTCTGTTCCGGTTCCGTTACGGTTGGGCGCGACCCAAAATATCGAGTCTAGGCCCAATATCCCTTATCGGCGAATACGCAGCGTGGCGAGCTGGAATGGCGCCAACGAAACGACCGCACCGTCGGCAGGCATTGGTTCGTCACCGGCGAGCGCGCGCGGCAGTTCGGCATCCAGCTCCGGCTCCTCCATGAGATTCACCTCCCGCACGCCGGCCTTGGCATCGGAGAGAGCGGCGTCAAGGCGCAGTGTGGCCGTGGCATTGCCGCCGGCGGCCTCGTACAGGCGCACGATCAGATCGCTGGAACCGTCATCGGCGAGCTTGATCCAGTCCAATACGATGACGCCGGTGGCGTCGGCGAGCGAGACCAGCGGCGCCATATCAGGCAACTCCCCTATTACGGGGCTGTTGAGTCGCGCCGCTTCGTCCAGCACCGCATTCATATCGGCGTCAGCGACCAGAGACCACGCGAAGGAGTGTGCGCCTTGGTCGGTGCGTGGGTCGGGGTACAGCGGTGCGGACAGCAGCGAGAGCCGCACCATGGTGCCGCGGCCGGTGCCATGTGCCGCATCGGCGTGGATGGGGCTGACGTCGGAGCCGTAGGTGGAGGCGTTGACCACAGCGGCGGCATAGTCGGCGTCGGCGATACGCACGAAGCGGTGCGTGCAGCTTTCGAATTTGGCATCATCGCTGCGCGTGTTCTTGTTGATGGGGCGTTCGACCAGACCGTATTGGCATTCGTATTGCGCGTTCACCGCTTGCACGGTGACCGGCATATCCACTTTGAGGAACTGTTCGACGGCATGCCAGTCCACATCGGCGGTGAAGTCCAGTGTGGCGGAGCCCGGCCTTAAGGCAATGCCCGTACGAATTTCAACGCCCTTCGCGCGAGTGACAGCATGCACGACGGCCCCACCGTTGGCGGTTTCATCCACGCTTGTAATCGATGCCTCGCTGAGCGCGTTGGCGGTGAGGAACGCATCGCGTTGAATATCCCAGGCGTCCCAGTGGAAGGGTTCGTCTTTGAGCATTTCGTAGCGGCCCAGTCGGGTGCCGGCTGGCACCAGTTCACGATTGGCTCGCTGATCGAGAACCGACGATACAGTGCCGTCGGCTTCAATGCGCACGTGCAGTTGGCCGTTGTCGAGCACAATCGTATCGCCGTCATGGGTAACGGCGACCCGAGCCATGGATGCGGTTCCCGCTTCGGCTCGGCTCGAAGCCCGGGCGGCCCCGCGCGAAGAG